>Ga0207756_100030_pt1 | contig 267900 bp, 277 predicted proteins | sample A23M1SouthBayCA_FD_187748 | JGI IMG/M metagenome (GOLD analysis project Ga0207756, IMG submission 187748) | Aerobic enrichment media microbial communities from Eden Landing Ponds, California, USA - A23 M1 (3) (SPAdes) | ecosystem: Environmental > Aquatic > Marine > Unclassified | place... | reverse complement strand
AGGTGGCGACGAGTATCGAAGACGAATCACAGAACTATTCGGGAATCTGACTAATCAACTTAGCTTCGCCTCCTCGTGGATCGAGAATCACCTTGACAACTATCTCAATAAGTTAGTTTAGCCACTACGCGATTCGCGCCTTTTTCGCGCACGTTTTTGCGCCGAGCGGTGCGCGGAGCGCACCCGAGGCGGAAAAAGGTGGTTAGGTAAACTTCCGGACCGTCATCTCGAGCGTATCCAGGTCCAGAATCGGCGCGAAGCCGGCGTCAGGGTCGATGTTGACGCTCTTCTGGAACTCGGTCTGAGCCTGCCAACACCCGGAGTTCAGCGCAACGACGTTGTGATACTCGCCCCAGCCGAGCTTGTGGACGTGACCGGTGTGGAACACGTCGGGAACCTCCTCCATGACCAGATAGTCGCGGTCCTCGGGGGCAAGCCTGGTGTGGCCGCCGTACTGGGGCGCGACGTGGCGCTTCTTCAGGAGCTGGTACATCGCCTTGTGGGGCTCCTCGTAGCTGGCCTCCTCGTCGGGGAGCTCGGCGATGACCTCGTCCAGCGAGACGCCGTGGTACATCAGCACCGTGACGCCCTCGACAGTGACCAGGGCGGGGTTCGAGTGGACCTGGGCGTCATGGGCAGTCATGATATCCCGGAGTTCCTCGTCGAAGCCGGGCTGGGGCTCGGCCAGTCGAACGGCGTCGTGGTTGCCCGGAATCATCCGGATCTCCATGTCGCCCGGAACCTCCTTGAGGTACTCCGAGAACGCGCGGTACTGGTCGTAGATGTCGATGATGTCCAGCTCCTCGTCCTGCTCGGGGTAGATGCCGACGCCCTCAACCATGTCGCCGGCGATGAGCAGGTATTCGACGTTCTCGGCTTCGGAGGTGTGGAGCCAGTCGGTGAAGCGGTGCCAGGCGTCCTCCATGAACTCCTGACTACCCACGTGAACGTCGGAGATGAGCGCCGCCTGGACGTGGCGGTCGGCAGTCGAGGGGCTGTGGGTCCGGGGCACGTCCGGGAAGTACAGCGAGTCCACGAACAGGATGCCGGCGTCGTCGGCCAGTGTCCCCTCGACGGCGATGACCTCGTCCATGAGCAACTGCTGGACAAGGTCGGCGATGGGACGGTCTTTCATCACGAGACAGGGGAAGGTTCCGTTCGTGTCCTCCAGTTCGACCAGCCAGTGCCCGCTGGCGGTCGAACGGATGTCAGAGACCATCCCGATCAGCGCGGCGTCGCTGCCGCCGCCCATGTTCTCGATTGCGTCGGTCGGTCGGTGGTTCACTCTGCCGCGCAGTTTGCTCGCTAGTTTCTCGTAGCGGTCCCGAAACACCGCGACGAAGTCCGAGTACTCCCCGGTCCCGGTGGACTGGCCGGTCATGTCGTTCGCGACTTCGATAGCTCGGAGGGATGTGTCCACGTCCCGTGACCCCCCCGTTTCAGGTGGAACGGACGCACCCGGTTCGGTCGACGTGGCTGCGTTCGTTCCAGTTGAAACTGAGGGGTGTGATCCGGTCGGAGAGCCGGCGGTCTCGTCTCCAGAGTTCGGCTCTGTATTCGGCGGGCTCTCGGTGGTTTCTGTCGCTTCAACCACAGATTCGACGTGGTCGGTTGTCAGCTTCAGCGCTTCATCGGGGAGGGTTTCGAGTGCGCGTTCCAGCGTCGCCGATGGATCTGAGGTGTCGGCGATCCGAGTCACCGCCTCGCGCTCCGCGTTGTAGCCGCGGCTCGCGAGTTCGCTGACGATGCGTGCCGGCGTCTCCAGAGGCACGTTCCACACTCAGTGTCTGCGGGCAAAAGGATAGCGGACCGACAGCCGTCACAAGATTGATACGCCACTGTCGGCAATCCGAGGTAGGATGAGCCGGGACGAATCAACCAACTGCACGCCTCCAGACGGCACAGACGGACCTGTGGAGGCCAGCTCTGGGTTTCGTTTCGGCCTGTACGTCCGTGACATCGGCACGAGCGTCGGGGCGGTCGTGCTCGTCGGCGTGTTCCTGTTCGCTGTCAGTGGGGTGTGGCCGCCACTGGTCGCCATCGAAAGCGGGAGCATGGAGCCACACATCGACACCGGCGATATGGTGTTCGTCATGGACGCGGAGCGCTTCTCGGGACAGGAGGCCCGTCACGGCGTTGTAACGGCAGCGGTCGGGGCAGAAACCGGGTATCGGACCTTTCAGCAGCACGGGGACGTGATCGTCTTCGAACCCAACGGTAACGAGCAGCGAACGCCGATCATCCACCGGTCAATGCTGTGGGTCGATGCCGGCGAGAACTGGTACGACCGCGCGAACCGGGAGTACGTCGGGAGCGCGGACAGTTGCGACGACCTCCGGAACTGCCCGGCACCGCATGCCGGGTTTATCACGAAGGGTGACAACGAAGTAACCAACAGTAGATACGATCAGGTCACCGGGGCAAGCACCGTTGTCCGCCCGGAGTGGGTCGTCGGAACCGGTACCTTCCGAATCCCGCGTCTCGGATACGTTCGGGTCCAGCCGTCCCAGCTATGGCGCACGTCAGCGTCGATGCCGGCCGCAGAAGCTTCAGCACCAGCGGCAGCCTGACCAAATCGGAAAATAGCGTTCGGTCCGACAACAGAAAGTTGATTGGTTGCCTCCGAGTATTCGTGGTACGAATGGCCGGGCCAGACCGTCGGTCGTCGGACGAGGACGAAACCGAGGGACCGGGTGGTATGATGTACGTGACCGATATCGTCAGTAGCGCCGGCTCAGTCCTGCTTGTCGGGGTGTTGCTGTTCGCTGTCAGTGGTGTGTGGCCCCCACTCGTCGCTATCGAAAGCCCGAGCATGGACCCCCATATCAAGGAAGGCGACCTCGTGTTCGTGATGGAAGAGGAGCGGTTCTCCGGCCCGGGAGATCACGACGGTGTCGTCACCGCAGCGAACGACGACAGCTATCGGAAGTTCCAGCGCCCGGGCGACGTTATCGTGTACGAACCCGACGGCAACGGCCGACAGACGCCGATCATCCATCGGGCGATGCTGTGGGTCGAAGAAGGCGAGAACTGGTACGACCGCGCGAACGAGAACTACATCGGGAGTGCGGACAACTGTGAGGAACTTACCTCCTGTCCGGCCGACCACGCCGGCTTCATCACCAAGGGCGACAACAACGGCCGGTACGATCAGGTCGGCTCCAGCCCAATCAGCGAACCGGTCAAACCCGGCTGGGTCGTCGGCACCGCGGAGATACGGGTTCCGTTGCTGGGGCAGGTTCGACTCCAGTGGAACCAGGCCGGAGCAACGGACCCGGTGACGGACAAGACGGGACCGGCGGTGACGAACGAGACAGAAGCGACAGCCGTGAACGCGACCGCGGCCGGATAGCTCATATCACTCGAAAAGGGGACCGTTTCACCTGGAACAGGAGATACTGTCGAGCGCCGATACAATTCACAGCTCAGTTGTCGAACCGGGCCTGGACGAACGGCTGGACGTCGTCGATATCGCCGAGCCGCGAATCCGACAAGAGCACCGCCTCCGTCTCTTCGGTCGGAACTGACAGGGAGATCTCTTTGGTCCGGCCGTACCGGCCCTTCGAGACGACGACGGCGTTGACGATGCCGAGCATGTCCAGTTCCGATATGAGGTCGGTGACGCGGCGCTGTGTCAGAATGTCAGCGTCGATCTCCTCACAGAGGTTCTTGTAGATGTTGAACACCTCGCCGGTATTGATGTTGTGGACGCCGTTCTTTTCCAAGAGGATGATGGCGAAGAGGACGATCTTCGACTGCGTGGGGAGCGTCCGGACGACCTCGACGACGCGGTCGAGTTCGATCTTCTCCTGGGCCTGTCGGACGTGGTCTTCGAGGACGTTGTCCGTCTGGTCACGCTCGGCGAGTTCGCCGGCGGTTCGGAGGAGGTCGAGCGCGCGACGAGCGTCACCGTGTTCCTGTGCGGCGAAAGCCGCACACAGCGGGATGACGTCCTCGGTGAGTGCGTCGCTTTTGAACGCTACGTCCGAGCGCGCCTGAAGGATATCCCGGAGCTGGTTCGCGTCGTAGGGCGGGAAGACGATCTCTTCCTCGCCGAGGCTGGACTTGACACGGGGGTCGAGAAAGTCGGTGAACTTCAGGTCGTTCGAGATGCCCATAATCGAGACCCGGGAGTTCTCCAGTTCGGAGTTCATCCGGGAGAGGTTGTACAGGGTATCGTCACCGCTTTTTTCGACGAGCTTGTCGATCTCGTCGAGCATGATGACGACCACGCGCTCGTGGTAGTCGACGGCGTCGAAAAAGGAACTGTAGACCCGGTCTGTCGGCCACCCCGTCATCGGGACTTCCTCGAACTCCGCCTTGTCTGCTTCCAGCGATTCGATTTCGGCTTCGATGTCGTCGAGAGAGTCGAAGGCCGTCTCTTCGAGTGCAGCGGCGGTGTTCTCGCGTGCGCGCGACCGAATGTCTTCGAGTTCGGCGATGCGGTCGTCGATGAGCTTGACGTTCTTGTCGATGAATTTGTTCGCGAGTTGTGCCAGCACGCGGTACTGAGTATCGGTTACCTCGCAGTTGATGTACTCCACTTCACAGGGGACCTCGTACTTCTGTGAGGTCGTTTCGAGTTCCTCGCTGACGAACTTCGCGGACGCGGTTTTCCCGGTTCCCGTCTTCCCGTAAATCAGGATGTTCGACGGGGTGTCACCACGCAAGGCAGTGACGAGAATCGTCGCCATATTGTTGATCTGCTCCTCGCGATGGGGAAGTTTGTGCGGGGTATACGAGGGGCGAAGGACCTCCTTGTTCTCGAAAATAGGTTCCCCTTCGAGAAGGTCATCGAACAGGCCGCGGGACGCTTCGTCGGAGGGGTCGTCGGATCCGGCATCGAGATTGTCGAGAATGACGTCATCGAGATCGGACGGCCCAGCCGATGTCCCGGTGTCCGTTTCGACGTCAAGCTGCCCGTCGGCGTCGTTCGACGTCTCTGTCGTCGACGGATCGGATTCCGGGGGCGAGTTGTCGCTTTCGTCAGTCATAGTCGAGAGGATCCCCTTCGTTTCGTGTGGAGAGAGTTGGAGACACCGGAACAGAGGGAGCGAGGAGTGCGTCAGTGCCGCCGTTAGTGAGCATCAGCGCTCTCCGGTGCGTCCAGTTGAACCACATGAACCGTACCGTGAGCAGATATTAAATATTTCGGTACACCACCCATGAAAGATACATGTCGCTTTATTGATTGGTTATGGCGAATGTGAACTGTTCTGATAAAGAGCGCTATGAGTTCAGTGCTACGGAGACAGTGCAGGCATGATACAGGGTGGAGGGTGAGCTACGGTGCACATCCGATAGCTGTGACACAGTTTGAAGATAGACATGAGAATCAAGAAGAGACAGGACCGACGGGACGAACCCACCGTAATGGGCAACCCCCCCACCCCTTCGTTTCCGGTGGAACGCGAAACAGACCCGGGGGAGGGGGTGAGGGAGTCGATGATGTCCCCTAGTGAGAGGGGAAGATTTAATACAATAACTCATAAACCAAACCCGCACTGGATAAAACAAATAGCTAGTAGGGTTTAGAACTCGTTTTCTAGTGTCTAGGCCGCTCTAGCTAGTGTAATCACGAGTCGCACCGATCTGAACAACTGGTCCGCTCCCGATTCGACCTGCAATTCTCCCACCCCTCCCCAGGGGTATGTGCCGTTCCACTTGAAACGAAGGGGTGGGGGGCTAAGATATCTCATCGACGCGCTCAGTCTCGGACGGCCGGGCTCCATCCGAACACCGCCCCTCCAACCGTACCCGTGGCAATGCCCATACGCCGATATGTGCTATGTCTTATCGTGTCAGCGATATCACTAATGTCTGACGTAGGCTTAAGTGAATTCGCCTATCTTTTACGGGCAGAGCCGCCATACCGGACGACTCCGGGCGGCGGGAGGATAGGATGGGATTGTTAACAAACCTCAAAGATAGCATCTCACGCGCGGCATCGACGCTGTTCTCCGAAGAGGATCCGAAACGCATCGGGATCTACGGCCCGCCGAACGCCGGCAAGACGACGCTGGCGAACCGTATCGCACGCGACTGGACCGGCGACGCCGTCGGTCCGGAGAGTCACGTTCCCCACGAGACTCGTCGTGCGCGCCGAAAGGAGAACGTCGAGATCGAACGCGACGGGAAGAAAGTGACAATCGACATCGTCGACACGCCGGGCGTGACGACGAAGGTCGATTACACCGAATTCCTCGAACACGACATGGAGAAAGACGACGCCGTCCGTCGCTCCCGCGAAGCGACTGAGGGCGTCGCCGAAGCGATGCACTGGCTCCGTGAGGACGTCGACGGCGTCATCTACGTGCTGGACTCAGCAACCGACCCGTTCACGCAGGTCAACACCATGCTCATCGGGATCATCGAGAGCCAGGACCTTCCGGTGTTGATTCTTGCAAACAAGATCGACCTGGAGGAGTCCTCCGTCCAGCGGATCCGAAACGCCTACCCCCAGCACGAGACGATTCCGCTGTCGGCGCTTGAGGGCGACAACATGGACGAAGTCTACGACAAAATCGCGGAGTACTTCGGGTGATATAATGGCAGAAGTCAAAGACCCAGACGACGGCGTCCAGATCGACCTCATCAGCGGCGAACGCATGGCTGGGCTGGCCTCGATGGAGAAGATCCGGATGATACTCGACGGGGTTCGTGACGGTAACATCGTCATCCTCGAAGAGGGACTCTCCCCCGACGAGGAGTCCCGCCTGATCGAAGTCACGATGACCGAAATCAGCCCGGACGAGTTCAACGGAATCGAAATCGAGACCTACCCCAAGTCCGAGGCTGCCGACGCCAGCATCCTCGACCGGCTGATGGGCAAACAGTCCACACAGAAACTGACGGTCATCGGGCCGGCGAACCAGATAGAGACGCTCCACAAGGACGAAACGCTCATCAGCGCTCTCGTCTCCCGGAAATAATGCCTCACCAGTGTACGGACTGTGGCCGTGGCTTCGACGACGGGTCGAAGGAGATGCTCTCGGGCTGTCCCAACTGCGGCGGGAACAAGTTCCAGTATCAGCCCGAGGGAGCCGATATCTCCGAGACGCCGGACGCGGAGCCACCGGAACCACCGGGACCCGACAGCACTGTCGCCCGGACCGTCGGCAAGACCGCCGCATCGGTGCGTGACTTCGTCAGTGGCTCCGCCGCGGACGGGGACCGTCCCGCCGAACAGTCGCCCCTCGATAGCAACCGGTCAGCTGACTCACAACCGAATGACCCATCCCGCACTCCCGACTCGCCGTCAACCGAACCCGACCGCACGTCGGCGACCGAGGATTCGGCCCAGGCCAGTGCTCGCGGTGATGTCGTCGAGCCAGACGAACTCCCATCCGATGTCCCGTCGGCGTCTGAATCTGAACACCAGTTCCGTCCTGTCGGTGCGGACCCCGATCCACCGGCGGAACCAGAGCAGGAGGACCGTCCCGACCTGGAGGAACTGCGCGCAGAGCTCAATGACCAGTTCGAGTCGATCAAGGTACTGGAGCCCGGCCAGTACGAACTGAATCTGATGGAACTGTACGACCGCGAGGAGTACATCATCGCGCTGCAGGAAGACGGGCACTACTCGATACAGGTCCCAGAAACCATCCGTTCCGAATGACAGACTCCGCCGTATCCCCGCTTTCGTTCATTCGGTAGTCCCGAATTACGCTGTAGAACGGCTACACACAGCATTGAGTATCAACGCGGGCACAACCATTATATAATATGCCGTGGATTCTTCCGATAACGCCATGAGCCACCGAGAACTCTCGAAATCGAACTCACACCTCGAAGAGTGGGCGTCACTCCTCGGTGCTGATATCGACGACGACGGGCGCGACAGCGACTTGCTTGACGACCAGGACGAACCCGCGTAACGGTACGGTTCGTCAGGGAGCGCCACTCACAGTTACAGCCACGTCTATCACACCGCTAAGGAAAAAACAGCTCGGGACAGATTCCGTCCCGAAATCCGACGGTCGCGATCGATGCCGGGTTACGAGATCTTGTCGTACTGGTCAGAGAGCTTCTCGGCGGCGTCGGCCATCAGGTCCTGCTCGTAGCCGTCGAGATCCCACTCGACGATTTCCTCGACGCCGTTGCTCCCGAGACGGACCGGGACACCGAAAGCGGTGTCGTCGTGTCCGAACTCGCCTTCGAGCTTGACCGAGGCCGGCAGCACCTCGCCGGTGTCGCGGAGGATGGCTTCGACCATGTGCGCGACGCCGCGTGCCGGCCCCCACTCGGTCGCGCCCTTGCGCTCGATGACGTCCATCGCCGATTCCTGCAGGTCGCCCAGCAGCGCCTCCTTCTCGTCGTCGCTGAACTCGGGGTCGGTCCCGTCGACGCGGACCTTCGAGAACACGGGGACCTGTGCGTCGCCGTGTTCCCCGAGAATCGTCCCTTCGACGTTCTGAACTGGCGCGTCGAACTCCTCGCTCAGCACGTAGCGGAACCGCGCGGAGTCCAGGCGGCCGCCGAAGCCGATGACCTGCTCGCGCGAGCGGTCGCCGGCCTCGTAGAGGTGGCGGTTGAGCAGGTCGACGGGGTTCGACGTGGTCAGCGAGACGTAGTCGTCGTTGTGCTCGTCCAGCGAGGACTGGATGTCCTCCATGATCGGTGCGTTGTCACCGGCGAGGTCGATACGGGTCTGGCCGGGCTGGCGGGGAATCCCGGCCGTGATGACCACGACGTCCGAGCCGGCGGTGTCCTCGTAGCCGCCCTGACGGACACGCGTGTTCGAATCGTAGGCGATACCGTGATTCGTGTCAGCGGCTTGCCCGACCGTGTCGTCTTCCTTGTCCGGGATGTCCACGAAGACGACTTCGTCAGCGATGTCACGAAGCGCGATGTTGTACCCTGCGGCCGCGCCGACCGTTCCGGCTGCGCCGACTACGCTTACCTTTGTCATACCATTCGCAAAGGCTCGGGCGCGAACGTTAAACGTGTCGAAACCCCGATTCCGCCGGTCATCGTTCAGGCAGTATCGACGTCTCGCACCCGTAAACTGTTTTCAGCCCCGTGGCGTTGTGACACGTATGAGCGACTTCGATAAGGAAGCCGAACGCGAGAAACTCCGCGAGAAGTTCGAACAGGAGGAAGACAACCGGGCGGCGACCGAGCAGATGAGCGAACTCCTGTTGAAGGGCGCGACGATGACGAACGCCCACTGCAGCGAGTGTGGCGACCCCATCTTCCGCTACGACGGCCAGGAGTTCTGCCCGACCTGTCAGAAGCCGGTCGCTCGCGACACGCAGGCCAACGGCACGGATGCGTCGGACGCTGACGAACAGGAGGGTCAGGCCGACGACGGTGACCAGATCGAAGTCGCCGACCCCAGCAACGAGGCCCGCGTTCAGTTCGGCGATGCTGACGAAGCGGCAGCCCAGAGTGCGGCGGACACGACGGACGAACCCACCCAGCAGGACAGTGCACACGCTCAGGCGGATACACCTTCACAATCACAACCCGACGCTGCGTCCGAAGCGGCATCGTCGACGAACGACCCAGCCGCTCCACCTGAAGCGAGGGGTGACCGGCCGGCCCAGCAGCCCGCCAACTCTGAGCCAGCGCCACAGACCGCTGAAACGGGCACTTCCCCGGAACCTGACTCCCAGACTGCGGACGACCAGCCGTTTGGGACAGAGACACAGAACCCCCCTGTTTCCGCTCGACAGACTGCGGCGTCCGACAGTAACTCCGACGATATCGCGGCAAATATGGATGCAGCGTCGGCGTTGCTGGCCGAGACTGCCCACCGCTTTGCCGAGCGTGCGGCCGCGACCGAGAACCCACGCGAGGCTCGTGAACATCTCCAGGCAGCCCGAGAAGCGGCGGAAGCGTTGGATGCAGCGCGGTTCTGAATGGAACGCTACGGGTCGTAGTCGCTGGCGATGACTTCCCGGATCCGGTCGGCGGTCACGTCGCCGATCCCGGACACTTCCAGCAGGTCGTCTTTTTCGGCGGTCATCACCGCCTCGACGCTACCGAAGTGCTCAAGCAGCGTGCGCGCGGTCACCGGCCCGACCTCGGCGATTGAAGCGACGACGTACTCCTGTTGCTCTGACAGGGTCTTGGACTGTTTCTCGCCGTGGACGCTCACCTCGCGGTCGGCCGTCTCCTGCTCCCGTCCGGCGATGACTTCCAGCAGGTCGGCGGTTTCGTCCTCGTCGCTGGTCCGGAGGACGCTCGCGCCGAAATCGACCGCCAGCGACGCGAGCGCCCCCTGAATCGCCTTGTGATGGACGTTGCGTGCGCCGAAGAGGTCCTCGCCCTCGATGACGATGACGGGCCGACCGTAGTGGCGGGTGGCGTCGCCGACCTGCTCGAACATCGACCGGTCGCCGCCCGTCAGCGTGTCCATGAAGTCAGCGACGGTCTTGCGCTCGACGACCACGCGGTCCGAGAGGACGTAGTCCCCGACGGCCAACGTTTCGAGTCGGGTCTCGATACCGTCCCGCGTCGAGAGGTCCCGGGCGATGGTCGAATCGAGTTCCCGCTGGTCGGCGACAATTTCGACGGGATCGTCCTCGTCGTCGCGTCCGGCGGTGGCGACCGTCCCGTTACTCCCCTCCTCTCCTGCTCTCTCGTCGCTATCGGCCGCTTTCGACCGGTCTTCGGCGAAGGCGTCCAGTCCGGCCTGGCCGTCGCCGCCGTCGTTCTCATCGATTGACTTGTTAGCTGCGCTACCCCTCCCGTTTCCAGTGGAACCCGACCGCTGTGTGGCGGTTTCTCCGCTGTCGGTTCCACTCGAAGCGGTCCCTTCGGTATCGGATGCGCCGTCGCCGCCCTCTCCTTCGTACTCGTCGAGACCCGTCTGGTCGAGGCGGGCCTCCAGTTCGCCGGCGACGCTTTTGAGTTCGTTCAGCTCGCGCTTCATCCGCTTCTGGTCGTTGCGGGCCTTCCAGAAGTACGCCTCGTCGCGGGTGTCCTCGGCCAGCAGGACGACGACCCGGCCCTCGGCCTGTCGGCCGGTCCGACCCTTCCGCTGGATGGCCCGGATCGCGGTCGGGACCGGCTCGTAGAACAGCACCAGATCGACTTCCGGCACGTCCAGCCCCTCCTCGGCGACGGACGTCGAGACGAGCACCTCGAACTCGCCGTCCCGGAACCGGTCGAGCGTCTCCTGTTGCTGGCTCTGTGTCATCCCCTCGCTGCCGTCGGTGTCGCTCTGGCCGACGAACTTCTGGGTCGTGAAGTGGTCCGAGAGGAAGTCCACGAGCGTCTCGGCGGTGTCCCGCGATTCGGTGAACACGATGACGCGCTCGCCGTTCTCGATGCCCAGCGTCTCCGCGAGCAACATCCGGGTCTGGCGGAACTTCGGGTGCAGGTCGTCGTAGTCGCTGGCCTTCCGCATCGCCTCGCGGACTTTCGGCTCGCTGACGAGGCGCTGGTCGGCCTTCGACGCGCCCGAGGAGCGGGCGGCCTCCTTCAGCCGCTCGAAGTACCGCCGCAGGGACTCGACGCTCTGGGTCTCGACGTACGTGACGGCGGTCCGGAGCTTGCGGATTTCGGCGAGCAGGCTCATCCCCTGGTACCCCTCGCTCTGGTCGTTGTTCATCAGGTCCCGAAGCTGGCCCTGAATCTGCTGGATCTCGCGCTCGGAGATGTCCGCCGAGGACTTGTTCGTGACGCCCAGTTCCTTCAGCTGCGACAGGCGGTCTTTGATGACCTCGTTGATGGCGTCGCGGATTTCCACGACGACCTCGGGCAACTCGATGCGGTTCCAATCGACGCTGGTGTCGTGGGTGAACTCCGCCACGTCGGCGTCGTCTTCGGTCATCACCGCGACCTCGCTAAGCCCGAGGTTCTCACACACTTCGAGTATCGCCTCCTCGTCGTCGCCGGGGGAGGCGCTCATCCCCGTCACCAGCGGGTTCTCGGCGTCGGCGTGGTAGCGGTCGGCGATGTAGTTGTAGGCGTAGTCGCCGGTCGCCCGGTGGCACTCGTCGAAGGTACAGTGGGTCACGTCGGCGAGGGAGATGCGGTTGCCGACGAGGTCGTTCTCGACGACCTGCGGCGTCGCGATGACGATGCGGGCGTCCTCCCAGAGGGCGGCCCGGTCGTCGGGTCGGACCTCACCGGTGAACACGACCACATCTTCGTCGTCCAGTTCCAGCGCTTCGCGGTAGAACTCGGCGTGTTGCTGGACCAGCGGCTTCGTCGGGGCCAGCATGAGCGCTTTCCCGCCGACGGCGTCGAGTCGCTCGGCGGTCACCAGCAGCGAAACAGTCGTCTTGCCCAGGCCGGTCGGAAGACAGACGAGCGTGTGGCCGGCGCTCGCCGTCTCCGCCAGTTCAGTCTGGTAGCGGCGGTTCTCCAGGAACTCCGGCGTCACCAGCGGGCGTTCGACGTGCTCGCCACCGGCGTCGGTGGTCGCCATTACCCACGCGTTCGGCCCCGCGGTGGTTAAGGGTTCAGATACCGCGGTGAAAGTGAACGGACGGCCTTAGAGGCTGAGCCCGGGTAGGTACTGGACGCCGACCCACATCGCCAGTGCGCCAAGCACCGGAATCGAGAAGTTGTCGTCGACGACGTAGCCCGCGATGCGCGGCTTGACGCCGTCGGCGAAGGTGGCCGCGATGCCGCCAAGCACTGCGGCGGCAGGCGGAACGAATGGGGCCGCAAGGAGCGTGCAGACGCCGAACATCACGAGCAGCACCCAGGCCTGTTTGACATTGCTGGCATCAGTCGAGCCCAGCAGGCCGCTGATGGGGTCGCCGATGGCAAGCATCAACATCGCTGGGACGGCGACCGTTTCGGTCATACTCGGGAGCTCGACGGCGAAGGCGACGATGGCAATCCCGACGATGTACAGCGCGTAGCCGGCGGGGTTGTCCTGTTCGTACTCGCGTGTGAGCCGGTCGTACACCACCCAGTCCAGCCCGGTCGTCAGCCGCACCGCTTCGAGAATCAGGACGACGACCAGCGCCACGGCCAGGAACCCCTGGACGACGCGCCACGTGATCAGGTCCGGCCAAAGCAGATGCGCGAGCGGCACTGTCGCGCCGGTGACGTGGACGAGCCGCCGGGATACCTCGTCGGCCATCTACAGGTCGCCGAAGGTGAGGTCACCGCTTGCGAGCTGTTCGAGCCGGTCGGCGAGCCCGTCGATAGGCAGCCGTTTCTGCTCGGTCGTGTCGCGCTCGCGCACCGTGACTTCGTCGTCCTCTAAACTTTCGTAATCCACCGTCACGCAGTAAGGCGTCCCCACCTCGTCCTGCCGGCGGTAGCGCCGCCCGATGGCCCCGGAGTCGTCGTAGGTGACCGAGAGGCCGGCGGCCCGGAGGTCGTCGGCGATATCGGTGGCGAGGTCGGCCATCCCGTCCTTGTCCATCAGGGGGAAGACGCCGACCGTGGTCGGAGCCTGCTCCGGTGGGAGGTCGAGGTAGGTCCGTTCTTCGCCGTCGACCTCGTCGGTCTCGTAGGCGTGTGCGAGAACGGTGTAGATGATGCGGCCCACGCCGAAGGAGGGTTCGATGACATGTGGGCGGATGTGTTCGCCGTTCTCGGTGACTTCGTTGACGCTGAAGTTCGTCTCCTCGACGGGGACGGTGTGGGACTCGCCGTCGACCTCCACGGTAACCTCGTCACCGTCGAACGCGTCCGGATTCCGCTCGGCCAGCGCTTCGAGCCCGTCGGCGACCGCGCCGGCGTCACCGCCGAACTCCGGCCCGAGATAGCTCATGTCGGGGTCGACGGTCGCACGCTCGACGGTGATCGGCTCGTCGTACTGCTTGAACACCGTGTAATCCTCGCCGGAATGCTCGGCGTGTTTCGAGAGGTCGTAGTCGCCCCGATAGGCGAAGCCTGTGATCTCGATCCAGTCGCCGTCGACCTCGCTCTCGGCGTCCCAGCAGTCGGAGGCGTAGTGTGCGCGCTCGCCGGCGAGATGCTGGCGGTACCGGAAGCGGTCCATGTCGACGCCGATGCGCTCGTACCACTCCTTCGAGACGCCCAGATAGTAGGCGACCCACTCGCTCTCGACGACGCCCTCGTCGACGGCCTCGCGGACCGTGAGTTCGCGCTGGCCGCCGTCCTCGGATTGCTGTGCCGCGGCGGAGTACAGCGGGAGCGTCACGTCCGCTACCTCGGCCAGCGGCGGCTCGTCTTCCTCGGGGTCGATGAAGTGTTCGAGTTCGGCCTGGGTGAACTCCCGGACGCGGACGAGGGATTTCCGCGGGGAGATCTCGTTCCGGTAGGCCTTCCCGATCTGGGCGACGCCGAAGGGAAGCTGGTTCCGGGCGTACTCGGAGAGCTGCGGGAATTCCACGAAGATGCCCTGTGCGGTCTCCGGACGGAGATAGCCCGGCGACGACGACCCCGGACCGATGTTGGTCTCGAACATCAGGTTGAAGTTGTCGACCGGCTGGTCGGCCAGGGAGGTGTGACAGGAGGGACATTCGATGCCGTGCTCGGCGATGAGGTCCATCACCTCCTCGTTGGGGAGCGATTCGGCCTCCTCGATGTCCGTGTTGTCCTCGACGAGGTGGTCCGCGCGGTGGGTCGCACCGCACTCGCCACATTCGACGATCATGTCGTCGAAGCCGTCGAGGTGGCCCGACGCCTCGAAGACGGGCTCGGGCATCACGTCGGGGGCGGAGATCTCTTGATGGCCTTCCTTGACGACGTAGCGGTCCCGCCAGGCGTCCTCGATGTTCGATTTCAGGGCAGCGCCCTGTGGCCCGTAGGTCCAGAAGCCCGCCGCGCCGCCGTAGGCGCTCGACGAGGGGAAGTAGAAGCCGCGACGCTTGGCCAGCTCGGTGAGACGTTCGCCTTCGCTCATAGGCCTCGCAGCAGGTCGATGTCACGCACGATGCCGGTGAGTTCGTCACCCGACAGCAGCGGGATCTGTTCGATGTCGTGTTCGATCATCAGCTGTGCCGCCTCCTCGGCGGTGCGGCGCTTGTTCACCGTCACGACGTCGCCGGTCATGAACTCGCGGACGGGTTCGGCCGGGAGTTCGACGTTGCGGGTGGGCATGTACCGACCGCCGACGGCCTTGATCCCCTCCCAGGCCCAGTCGTCGTCCTGGTTGGCGATGGAGTCGCCGGTGTCGTCCTCGCCCTCGACGACGCGGGCGACCGCGATGATGTCGACCTCGGTGAGCATCCCCGACATGTCGCCGTCGTCCCCGAGCACGACGCCGTAGGGGACGTTCGCGTGGGAGAGCTCCCGTTCGGCGACGGTCAGCGGCGTGCCTTCGTACACGCAGTTGATGTCTCGGTTGGCGAGGTCGCCGACGATCTGGTCGCCGTCGACGTCGCCGTTGGCGATGGACCGAATCACGTCGGTCACCGTGATGATTCCTTTGAGCTGGCCGTCGACGATTGGCAGGCGGCGCTCGCCGTCCTCGACCATCACCTGTGCGGCAGCCTCGATAGACGTGTCCCCGCTGATCGCCGGGACTTCCTCGACGAGCAGCGCAAGTTGGTCCTCGTCCGGACTCTCGATGAGCGCATCGCGTGAAATAATACCTCTGAACTCCTCGCCCTCGTCGGTCTCCTTGATGACCGGGACCGACGAGAAGGCCTGCTCCTGGAGGTACTCCAGTGCGTCATCACGGGTACCGGGAATGGTGACCGTGACGACCTCCGAGCGTGGCGTCATAGCGTCTGCGACGTTCATACTGCCAGAACTTCCTTCCCGCATCTACTAAGTCCTTAACATCCGTTCGTTTTCGGCACCCGGGTAGCACGCTGGACGGCTCTCGACCGTCACCGGAGACCGGGCTGGCGCTGTCTCAGAAACCGAGGGACAGTGCCGTCTCGAAAACAAATACGTCTGCTGCCATATTAATCCACGATATTCGGACCTGAGCGAAATCATCGCTTCGAAGTCTGATGGTTGAGATATAAGGCTTTAACCATGCTAGCCTTCGGACCTGTTTATGGCTATCCTGACAGGAATAGAACTATTGTCAGACTGTTGGCCGAGGCCTGTAGTCTTCCCCTCTACGGGTTTCGCTAAATTTTTATAGGGTTGTTACATATTATCATGCATGGAGTCGGATACTGTCGCTCCGGTTGAGATGGCCGCGGACGGAGACATCATGGCGTCCGTCGAAGAGGGTCCAACGGACCAGTTCATCGTCGCTGACGTGACCCGAGACGACGCCTATCTCACAACGCCGCTCTCGGACGCTGCCTCACTGCCGGCCTGGCGATAGGTCGCTGTCTGTCGGTTCGTTTTTGCCGAACGGTTCCATCCAGCGGGATACCCTATCAGCGGCGCGGCTGTTCCGTATCGAGTGATCGTGTGCACTCGCTCGGGCGGAGAAAACAAGCGTTATGCCGCCCCAGTAAGTTCGACTCGATATGAAGGTACTCGTTACGGATCCTATCGCTGACGCCGGTCTCACCCGACTCCGTGAGGCGGGCCACGATGTCGAAACAGCCTACGAGGTCGAGGGCGACGCGCTCCTCGATGCGGTGGCCGACGCGAACGCGCTCATCGTCCGCTCGGGCACCGAAGTCACCGAGGAGGTGTTTGCGGCTGCGCCGGACCTCATCATCGTCGGCCGGGCCGGTATCGGCGTGGACAACATCGACATCGACGCCGCGACCGACCACGGCGTCATCGTCGCCAACGCCCCTGAGGGCAACGTCCGCGCCGCCGCGGAACACTCTGTCGCGATGGCGTTTGCGACCGCACGCTCCATCCCGCAAGCCCACGACCGCCTGAAGAACGGCGAATGGGCCAAAGGCGAGTTCCTGGGTACGGAAGTCAACAACAAGACGCTGGGCGTCGTCGGATTCGGCCGCGTCGGCCAGCAGGTCGCCAAGCGGCTTGGTAGCCTGGGCATGGACATCGTCACCTTCGACCCCTATATCAGCCAGGAGCGCGCCGACCAGTTCGGCGCGGAGCTGGTCGACGACCTCGACGACTGTCTCGCGAAGTCCGATTTCATCACGATCCATACGCCGCTGACCCCCGAGACGGAGAATATGATCGGCGAGGAAGAGCTCGCTGAACTCGAAGGCGGCTACGTCGTCAACTGCGCCCGCGGTGGCATCATCGACGAACCGGCCCTGGCCGAGGCCGTCGAGGACGGCGTCCTGAAGGGCGCAGCGCTCGACGTATTCGGCGAGGAACCCCTGCCCGATGACAGCCCGCTGCTCGACGTCGAGGACATCATCGTCACGCCCCACCTGGGCGCGTCGACGGAGGCGGCACAGGAGAACGTCGCCACCTCCACGGCCGACCAGATCATCGCCGCGGCCAACGGCCAGCCCGTCGCCAACGCGCTGAACGCGCCGTCGCTGGACGAAGCGACGTTCAAACAGGTCGGGCCGTACCTCGACCTCGCCGACACCGCCGGCCGCATCGCTGTCCAGTTGTTCGGCGGCCACATGTCCGAAGTCCAGGTCACCTACGCGGGCGACATCGCCGAGGAGGACGTGGAGTACGTCACCGCCAGCGCGCTGAAGGGCGTGTTCGCGCCCTCGGATCTCCAGGTCAACGCCGTCAACGCCCCGCAGATCGCTCAAGACCGGGGCATCGACGTGACCGAGTCCAAGACCCGAACTTCCGAGGACTACCAGAGCCTCATCACCGTCACCGTCTCCGACGGTGAGGAGTCCGTTTCCGTCTGTGGGACCCAGTTCGGCGGCGAGGAGCCCCGCATCGTCCGCATCGACGACCACCGTATCGAGGCGGTCCCCCACGGCCACATGCTGGTCGTCCGCAACCGCGACGAGCCGGGCACCATCGGGTTCATCGGCACGGTGCTCGGCGAGGCCGACATCAACATCGCCGGGATGTTCAACGGCCGCGAGACCATCGGCGGCGAGGCCCTGTCCGTCTACAACCTCGACGAGCAGCCGCCACAGGACATCATCGAGCGGCTCAACGCCGACAGCCGCATCATCGAGACGACCTACGTCGAACTCGGCGACGAGTAACACGTAGCGGCATTTTCCGACAGCCAGTTGCGGTTTATTTGCCGTCGATAAGGCGCTCGTACCGGTCGACGACGGCCTGGCGGTGTTCGCGCTCCTGTTCGAGCGCGGTTTCCAGTGTTGCCACCTGCGAGCGCAGTAGCGCGATCTGAATCTGATAGATCGTGCTGGGCGTCTGTCGGGGCGATGGTAACGGGGTCCCCGACCGGTCCCCGGAGTCGATGAACGGCGCTGAATCGCGGGACGAGGCCATACCCGTGACAGGACCGCCACAGGCAAAAACACCCGTCGGACGGCTGTCACGCGCCCGTCAGTCGCCCTGAGAGATCCGGCTCCGGTCGTCTCCGGCGACAGTGGCTTCCGCGGCGAGTGGCACCCGAAGCGTGAGCGTCGTTCGCCCGTCGCGCCTGTTATAGGAGAGTTCCCCGCCGTGACAGTCTAGTATCCACTTCGTCAGCCACAGCCCCAGACCGGTGCTGTGTCTGAGTTGCGTTATCGGTTCGTCGCCGAACAGCACCGCCCACTCGTTCTCCGGCAGCCCCGGGCCATCGTCGCTGATCTCGACTACCGCTTCCGCCTGCTCGCGCCGAACCGTAACCGACAGCTCCCCGTCCGTGTGTTTGACTCCGTTCTCGATGAGCTGTGCCAGCGCGATTTCCAGCCGGTCGTCGGCGGCGACCACCGCCTCGGACGCCTCGACGGAAAGGGAATCTATCGCGGTGTCGTCGTACTCCTCGAGGACAGACCGCACGCTCTCGATGATGTCCGTCCGTGATTCCGTCGTCGCGGCCGAGTCCATCACGTACTCCATCTTGCCGGCCATCTCGCTCAGTTCGGCCAGTTCCCTCGCCGCCCTTGCCATCAGGGACGCCTGCCGGCCGAGGTCGCCCGAGAGTTCCGTCGACAGCGTCTCCGTTCCGTCAAGCAGTGGAACGAGCTTGTTTCTGAGATTGTGACGCAGTACACGGTGAAGCACCTGGTGGTGTTGCTCCCGCTGCTGTCTTTCGGTCAGATCGGTGTATATCGCCAGCGCTCGCCCCGCCGTCGTCGGGACGACCCGACAGTACAACTGCCCGGTACCTGCGGCTGTCTGCCCCGTGACTGACCCCTGCTGCAGTCGGGTATCGGCCGGTCTGTCCTCGCGCTCCGTCCCGGCATCCCGGTGTTCGATTGCCGAGACATACTCGGTCAGTGGCTCCCCGCGTATCTGTTCGCTGTCGACACCGAACAGCTCGACGAACGCCGGATTCACTGCCCGGAGTATCGGCTCCCCGTCGACGAACTCCACCTCGGCGACAGCGTCGTCGGTGTGTTCAAACAGCGCCTCGAAGCGCGTGCCCTCTGTTTCACTCATCCCTGTACTGGTTGGCAGCGACGAACTCGAATCGGGCACCACCCGTTTCGCTCTCTGTGACAGACACGGCCCAGTTGTGTGCGTGCGCGATCTCCTCGACGATTGTCAGGCCAAGCCCCGTGCCGTCCTCACTTGTCGTGTAGCCGTTATCGAAGATTCCGTCGCGGTCCTCCGGGGGGATACCGACTCCATCATCGGCGACGTAGAACCCGTTGTCGAGCGCCCCGACACGGACGGTCGACGCCTGTCCGTGTGTGACGGCGTTCCGGAACAGGTTCTCGAAGAGGTGTTTGAGACGGGTGTCATCCCCTGAGACGATGATACTGTCAGCCTCGACGACCAGTTCGGTCTCACAGGAGCTAACGTGGGTCCAGCAGGCACGCGCGACCGCACTGAGGTCGACCGGTGCTGGGTCTTCGACGCGATTCCCCTGCCGGGTCAGGGTCAACACGCCTTCGATGACTTCTTCCATCCGCTCGTGGGCCTGGCGCATCCGGTCGATTCCGGGGGGACACTCATCGAGCTGGCTCAGCGTCCCCTTGGCGACCTGTAGCGGGTTCCGGAGGTCGTGTGAGACGGTGCTTGCGAACTGTTCGAGCCGTTCGTTCTCCCGCTGTAGCTCCCGCTCCTTTTGCAACCGCTGCAAGGCGATTTCCGCGTTGCTCGCAATGATCTGGACGAGGTTCAGGTCGGTCTCATCGAACGCGTCCGGGTTCGTCTGTCCCACGCTGATGATGCCGTAATCGCTGATTGGGACGTACAGCCACGAGACGACCGGTTCAAGCGCTGTGCCGCCGTCGTGGTCACGGATATCCGTGTAGATTCTCGCCCGCTGTTCTTCGAAGACCTTGCCGGGGAACCCCTCGCCGACGTCGTATGTCGGCCGCTCCGCTAGCAACTCCTCGGCCTTGTCGTTGACGTGAACCGGCTGGAGTTCCCCGTCTCGAAGGACCCGGATCACGTTGATACGGAACTCCAGAATCGATTCGATGGCCGCGCCGACTTCGGCGGCAACCGCCGACGGGCTGTCAGCGCTGAGCAGGTCCCGTGTCGCCTCGTGTAGCGCCTCTATTTTCTCCTCACGCCGCCGCTTTTCGGTGATATCCGTGTTGATAGCGACGTAGCCGCGCGGCTTTCCGCCGCGTGGAAGCGGCGCAATCGTCTGTTCGATGACGTAGCGCTCACCGTCGGGACGCTCGTTGACCAGTTCGCCCCGCCAGACATCGCCGGCACCGATGGTGTCCCACAGGCTCTCGTAGAAGGCGTCGTCGTGTTCACCCGACTTGAGGACCCGCGGCGTGTGGCCGATGACGTCGGACGCGGCGTACCCGGTCAACTCCTCGAACGCCGGATTGACGTACTCGATGACGCCGTCACGGTCCGTGAACACCACGGCATGGCCCGCGCTCTCGACCGCCTCCCGGAACTTCCATGGACTGATATCTTCGTTCTCCAGACGGGTGCCGCCGGTCTTTCCGCCGTCGGCCCGCGGCGCCTGCCGCTCGTCAGTGGCTCCCCGTATCAGGTCGAGGTGAGCGGAGAGGACATCGGCGTCAATCCGCTCGATCTCACACAGGACCTCCGGCCTCGCGAGTTCGCGGAGCCGCCGACGCGCGTCGTGGACCGCCCGGCTCTGCTCGAGTTCGCTACCCGACTGGGCCGAATCAAGCGCGTGTACTTTTCGCGTTAGCGACATCGCCTCCCGGAGGTCACCGTTCGGGAGCGCCATCGCCCGGTCGACTGCCTGCCCGACCGTCGCCCCGTCGACCGGTTTCCGAAGGTAATCGTCACACGGGAGCGACAGGAGCTCCGGCGTCGGCTCCGCCCCGGTCACGACAATCACGTAATGCGATGCATCAGTGTTCTGTACCGTCTCTTTCAGTTCTTGAAACGCTATCCCCGCCCGTCCATGGTCGTAGACAACGATGTCCGACCGAGCAAACGAGGACGCGATTTCGTCTGCTGTCTCGGCCAGCGTGTAGCTGTATCCCGGGCTGAGGCCTCTCTCGTACACCTGGCGGTCGACTGAATCGTCGATGACCAGCACGTCTCGGTCCATCCCTTGCCTCGCCTTCTATCAGTATTCATAATATACTTCGCTCGGATTGCAAGGAACTGAGAACACGAACCAGTTTTAAATGCAGACGCGAACACGTACCCTTCCGCCCGCGCGACCGTCCTACATGAAGTCAGCAATGCCTGACTGTTTGTTGTGGTCGTTCTCGAACACCGACTCGATTTTCCGTTCGAGAATCTTGAGCCGCTGTTTCGTGTAGTCGCGGGCACCGAACTCGTCGGCGACGCGGATGGCCGTGTCGATGTACTTGTTGACCGACCCCTCGTGGACGGTGAGGTTGACCCGGCCGCCACACTCCCGGCAGTCGCCGGTCAGCGGCGCGCGCCGGAACGACTCCCCGCAGTCCAGACAGCGGACCTCCTGTCTGGAGAAGGCCCGGAGGTTCCCGATGAGGTCCGGCAGGAAGTGGTACTCGATGATGCGCTCGGCCACGTCGCTCTCGACGACGGCCCGGAGCTTGCGGGAAATCTCAAGCTGGGCGTCCATCTTGTCCTCCATCGATCCGAGGGTCTTGTACGCCGAGAGGTCCGGCCCGGCGGCGATGTTCGCCGTGTCGTGGGTGTGGCGGAACTCGGTGTACTCGCGGTCGGTCCCCAGCGTCTCCTCGGCGATCTTCATGATGCCCTCGACCTCGGTCGGGTCTTTCATCTCGCGGGTGGCCTCGTAGAACTCCCGCGGGTAGGTCTCCATGATGTCCATGTTGTGGGCTTCGTCGTCGATTTCGCTGGGGTCGATCCGCGAAGACATCACCAGCGGCGCGTCCATCTGCCCGCCGCGCTGGTTCGGGAGATACGACTTCGAGAAGTTCAGGAGGCCGTCCATCAGGAGCATTACGCAGTCTTCGTCGCCGTCGCAGTTCCGGCGCTTGGCGGCGTGGAAGTACGGGTGAGCGTAGCCGACGGCCGCCGAGGTGAAGCCGACGACGCGCCCGACCGTCGCCGCGCTGGTGTGGGGAGCCATTCCGAAGACGAGTTCGCCGACGAGGTCCTCGCGGTCGTCGAACTCGTAGAACCGCTCCAGGCCGTAGTACTGCTCTAAGAGGTCGTCGACGAAGCGGGCGGTCTGGAGCATGTGCTCGGCCGCGCCGTCCGAGAGCACGATGTCCTGGACCTTCAGCTCGACCAGCTGGTCGTCGTGGGTCAGCGGGTCGCCGTGGATGTCCTCCGTGTAGCCCAGCCCCCGGAGTCGCTCGGCGGAGACGTCCAGTTCCGAGGCCCGGACCGCCGTCACCGGCAGGTCCGTCATGTCGTAGCGGACCGTCCCGTCCTTGAACGCCGACACGTCGTGTTTCGCCCGGAGGATCCCCTTCTCCATCGGCTCCGGCACTTTCTCCTCGGAGGTGAGCCCCTTGACGGCTTTCAGCTGTTCGAAGGCCGTCTCGCGCTCGCCGACGTTTTGCAGGGCGTCCCGATACGCTTCCTGCAGGTCGAGTACCTTGTACTGGGTCGGCGAGGCGAGCGTCTCACACCGCGTACACTCCGCGCGGCCGGACTCGTCGCGTTCGACCTCGGCCTCGCAGTCGGGGCAGACGTACACCGGCTCGGTGGTCCCGCTGCACTCGGGACAGTCCGCCTGATGGGTCTCGGTCCCGCAGTCGGGACAGCGCCGGCGGGCGACTTCCACCTCGACGTGGCCGGGCGTGTCGCTCATCCCGTCGGCGTGTTTCGTCGCCTTGGCAACGTCCCGCTGTGCGCCGCCGGCCTCGCCGATGGGACTGAGCGTGTGGACGGCCGGCGAGAGGTCCCGCCGCTCGGATTTTTCGGGGCGACCCATTCGGTTGCCGATGCGGGTCGGGGCGCGCTCCCGAACCTCGAACGGCGCGATCTCGTTGACCGCTTTGATCGCGTTCTGGCCGTCCTCGCGCTCGGCGTCCTCGGCAACCCCGATTGCGTCGAGTGACTCGCTGTCGCCGTAGGTCCGGGCGTGCTCGGAGAGGTCCTCGCGCGTCCAGTCGCGCTCCAGCGACCGGGAGAACCCCAGCGTCCGCACCAGCGGCACCCAGTCGGTGACCGTAATCGTGTCCTCGTCCTGGGTGTGCTCGACGAGCAGGTGTTCCAGCGTCTCCTGAACGGCGTCGGTACGGGGCAGGACGAGTGCGCCGTCGTCGCTGTACGTCTCGCCCGCTGTGCCGTCGACCTCCGGGTCGGCGTACGCGCCGTCGGTCTGTGCGACCCGTGCGTCCTCGACGGCGTCGGCGAGCGCGCACACCTGGTCGACGCTCACGTCGTGCCAGAGGTAGGTGTATTTCGGGTGCAACGGCGCGTCGTAGTCGGTCGCCCACTCGATGGCTTCCTCGGCGCTCGGGTCGGCAAGATCGATGTGGGGCGAGTCCCGCATCGCCTGCACGTCCGCGCCCGCGGCGTCGAGGTCCTGTTCCCACCACTCGACGGTGTAGGAGGCCGGCGCGAGCGGGTGGTTGTTCTCGACGAACTCCCCGTAGTTGACGAGGTACTCGCCGAGGTCGAGTATCTTCTCGACGCCGTTGCGGACTTCCAGTGCCTCCTCGGCGTCGTCGATACGGCGCACGTCGCCGTTGGCCAGGCGCACCGTCGGTCCCTCGATGGTGTCGACCGGTACGACGCCGGCGGCTTTCCCCGGCCGCTCGGTCTTGATCTGCGTCCCGGTCGCGAGGAAATCGTCGACCAGATGCATCGTCGCCGGGTGGACGCCCGCGGTCGCGAAGCCGTGGTTGCGCGACCGCCCGTAGCGAAGCCGAAACCCGCCCGCCTTCGACGGGTGGGAGAACACCGGGCGACCGGCGATGAGGTCCCGGAGATACTTGTCGGCGGGTTCGACGCGCGGCGGTCCAGCCTGCTCGTCACCCTCGTCTCCGGCGTCGTCGTCGGCTCCTTCGCTCGCGTCGTCGCTGCCTGCGTCGTCCTCTTCGTCGGCGGCCTCGTCCGTGCCGATGGTCCCGTCGATGAGGTCCTGCAGCCACGGCCAGTCGACCTCGTCCAAGTTCCGGGTGTAGCGCTGGATCTTCGGCGCTTTCAGGGCAATCCCCTCGGCCAGCACGAGACACATCCCGCCGCGAGGGGAGTTCGAGTCGACGCGTTCGAGGTCCCGATAGCCCGAGACTTCCTCGTCGCCGGTCGCTTCGCCGTCGAGCATGATGGGCATGTGCTCGGCGATGAACTTCGTCTCCTTCTCCTTGGGCGAGTACTGCAGGCCGGTGTCCTTGTCGTAGAGGTCGATCTCCTCGGCGTAGCGGCCGATCTCCTCCTCGCGGGCCTTGTACTGGTCGATGCCAAGCAGCGCGCGGGCGTAGTCGGCGACCAGCACCGACAGCGCCTGCGCCGTCCCGCCGGCCGACCGAATCGGGCCGGCGTAGTAGACGTTGATGAACTCTGTCCCGTCGTCGTTTTCCAGCAGTTCGACCCGGTCGATGCCCTCGATTGGGGCGGCGACAACACCCTCGGTCAGCAGGGCGACGGCGGTCCGGACCGCCCCCTCGACCTTCCCTTCGCGGCTGTCGTAGTCGCCGACGGTCCCCTCGACGAAGTCCTCGACCAGTTCCAGCGCGGCCTCCTCGCGGGACATCTCGCCCTCTAGCTCTCGGACCCGCTCGGCGACGCCGTCGATGCCGAGGATGTTCTCGACCCGGTCGGCCATGTCGCGCGCGGTCGGGATCTCGACTTCCGGCTTCGGATCGCCGCCGCGCTCTTTGGCCCGCTCGGCGACGTCGAAGGCGGACTCAAGCTGGGTTTCGAGCGTTTCGAAGTACTGTTCGTCGGCCTCCCGCATCTTAGATGTTCCAGAGGTCCAGGTCGGTCGGCTCGTCGTGTTCTCGCTGGAGCTCCGTGTCGAACCCGCGGACGTACAGCTCGCCCGCCCAGACGGTGCCGGCGTTCAGGTGGCCGGCGACCGCTTCGCCGTCGGGCCGCGAGAGAACGGCGTGGGTGTGGGCGAACCGTTCCCCGTCGAGATGCGAGATGTTGCCCATGCAGGCGGCGACTTCCAGCGGTTCGTCGAAGGTTAGCGAGTCGTATTCGGTTCGGTCCTGGTCGTAGAACATGAGTTCCGCGTCCTGGACCGCCCCGAGCCCGTAGAAGAAGCCGGCGTCGATGCCCTGTTCGTCTGCGAAGGCCTCGATCTGGGCGCGCCAGTCCGCACCGTGCTCCAGTCGGCAGACGAACTCGGACGTACTGTCGACTTCGCGGTAATCCATATCTGTAGTGGATGACAGGCCGCTCCAAAAGCGTTGCTTTCGGTCCAACCGTTTATATCCGAAGCTGGGCCCACCGCCGCTGTGACGTAGCCACGACCCGGCGCGCTTCGCGGTTGCGCGGCACACCGCGCCGGGACCGACGCGTGCCGCCTGTTCGCTATTGCGCCGGGCCAGACGACCGACAAGCGCTACGCCGGTAGCGACACCCGACTGACCGGCTGGCTCCGGTCGGCGTCGTAGAACGAGAGTTCGTCGACCGTCCACCGGATCGGTTCGATATCCTGCTCGACCAGCCGCGCGGCTGCGGCGCGGTCTCCGCCGCGGGCGACGGTTACGTGCGGGACGTACGCGTCGCCCTCCATCTCGTCGACGGGGTCGAACCGCCCGCAGAGTCGCTCGTGCAGGGCGACCAGTCCGGGGCTCTCGACGGCGAGATACACCACCGGCGATGGACCGGTCACGGCCGTCTCGAACTGCTCGACGCCCGAAACCTTCGCCTCGAATGCCGGCTGGCCGCGAAGCGCCTCACGACCCTGCGCTTCCAGCCGCGCGTAGGCCGCGTGGTCGCCGTCACCCAGTCGCTTGGCGACCAGCGTGTGCTCGCCCCGTCCCCGACGCTGTGCGAGCGGCAGGTCGGCCGCGAGGTCGGCCGCCAGCGACGTGACTGCCGATGGAAGCGGGACGTTGATGCTGTACACAGTGGGCGCTCGCCCGCTGCGGGCAAAAAGAGCGCGGTCCTACAGCCGGTCGAGCAGCCACAGGACGATGAGAACGACCAGTACCACGCCGAGGATCGGCTGGAGCGGCCCGAGAAGCCACCCCAACAGCCCCAGAACCCCACCGATAATTTCGAGCACCAGCCAGACCACGATGAGGACGAGGACAATCTTCAGCAGGGTGTCAACGTCGAGTTTGGCTCTATCCATGCCCGACAGGACTCCCTCGCGGGGCAAACCCCTTGTGGCCATGGGACTGGCGATTCAGCCCCGACCACCGAACGGCATGGGATGTAAGGCCGCTGAGTATCAGGTCACACAATCGGCAATAAACGATATACCTACCGAGGGGATAGCCGCAGTAGGATGGGCCGGAGCGCTGGAACGCTGGTAGTCGTAATCGTCGCAACAGCACTGCTTGTACCGACAGCGACCGGGGTCGGTCTCGGCGGGTTCGAACAGCAGTCTGTCGACGCTGACGTGGTCGTGATGACCGCTGACGTGGGACCGGATGGGGGCGCTGACTGGACGGTCGCCTACCGGATTCGGCTGGACGACGACAACGCCACGCAGGCCTTCGAGGACCTGCGGGCGGACATTCAGGCCAACCCGTCGGCGTACACGGACCGCTTCGGGAACCGGATGCAACGCACGGCCGGAGCCGCGGAGAACGCGACCGGCCGCGAGATCGCCGTCGAGAACGTCACCGTGAGCGCACGTGAGGAGACGTTCGGCCAGACCTACGGCGTCATCACCTACCGATTCCAGTGGACGAACTTCGCCGCCGTCTCCGATGACCGCATCGAGATCGGCGACGCGCTCTCGGGGCTGTTCCTCGATAGCGAGACCTCGCTAACCGTGCGCTGGCCGGCGGACTACCAGGCTGACTCCGTCGCGCCACAGGCCGACGAACGGGGCAACGCCTCCGTCACCTGGCGCGGTCAAGAGGAGTTCGGGGACAACGAGCCACGAGTGGTCGTCAGTCCAGAGGACACCACTGGCGGGGAGGACGAATCGAACGCGCTCCTCGTCGGCGGAGTCCTCGCGCTGGTCGGCATCGCCGCCGCAGCGTATGCCCTTCGACGGTACGGCGTCCTCGGCGGCGGTGAGCCGGCCCAACCGCCGGCGTCGATGGTCGGGTCGGACGACTCCGAAGCGGAGCCCGCCGCCGGGACGGACGCCGACGCCGGCGAACCGCCGGCTGAACTCCTGAGCAACGAGGAGCAGGTCCTGCAACTGCTCGAATCGAACAGCGGGCGGCTCAAACAGCAGCAGGTGGCCGGCGAACTCGACTGGACCGACGCCAAGACGAGCCAGGTCATCGGCGGCTTGCGAGACGAAGACAAGGTCGAGACGTTCCGTATCGGCCGTGAGAACGTGGTGACGCTGCCGGACACTGACGTGACTGGTGGAGACGGTGACGGGGGCGGCGGAACCGACAGCGGCGGCGAAACACGGTAATAAAGGTACCGACCGTTCACCGCAACCTACCACTCGATACGACCGCAGTATTGCGGTTTTAATTCGGCTTAATCGGCGCTAACCCGGCACCACGGACTCCTATTTATAGGGTGTTCGGTGGTCAACTAATGAATATAATGAGACGAGCCACTCCGGTATTGCTGGCAACGCTGCTTGTGGTGAGCACGCTCGCCGCGGTGCCCGCCGCAACGATGGCACAGGAGACTGAAACGGTGACTGAACAGGCCGATGAGAACGCGACGCCCCCCGGCGCACAGCTGGCGGGCGTCGTCAGCGTGCAGGAAGCTGAACTGGACGGTGAGGTCCAGTCCCGGACGTTCGGCATCCGCGTCGCACAGGCGAACACCGACGATGCGAAGGCCGCTGTCGTCGCCGACCAGCTGAACGACTCCGAAGAACGGCTCTCGGAGCTCCAACAGCGCAAGCAGGCGCTGGAGCAAGCCCGCCAGAACGGTTCGATGAGCGAGGGCGAGTACCGAGCGAAGGCCGCACAGCTCCACGCCGAGACGAAGAACGTCCAGCGACTGGCGAACGAGACGAACGAGACCGCCAGCCAGCTCCCCGCCGAAGCGCTGGAGAAGAGGGGTATCAACGCGGCGGCAATTAAGACCCTCTCACAGCGCGCGAGCGAACTAAGCGGGCCGGAAGTCGCCGCTATCGCACAGGGTATCGCCGGTCCGAACGTCGGACAGCAGGCTCGACCCGGCGTTGCCGGCGACCGCGGTGGTGACGCGGCGAACCGATCCGAGACGGACGACCGTCCCGGAGCCGAGCAGGAGCGGACCCCGATGAACGAGCGGCCCGTCGACAGTGAGGCTACCCCGACCAACGAGACGGCCACTGACGGCGGGGAAACCGAGCCACCGACCGGCAGCAGCGGGTCCGACACCGCCGACGCCGGCCGATAGCCCGAGACAGCGAATACACGGTTTAAAGCTCGATACACGCCGGTCTGTGTGCCGCTACGGGCGACGCGATGGCTGCTGAGCCCATGTGCCTGTGAACCGTGCACACGCTACTGCTAACACGGAAACTATTAGTACTCGAATCACACAGCAGAAAGTACATGACGCGGACCCCTCTCTCCACGACGCTCGCTGCGGGCAGCGAGGGGTCCCTCCGTTTCTCCCCACGCCGGCGACGACGACCGGGCCGTTTCTAGGCCCACTACTACTTACTCTTCACTCGACAGGTTCGTTTCGTCGCTAGACGCCGTCGTCGTCGGTTCGACGGGATCCTCGGTCTGTTGCGCCTGACCGGAAACCGACAGGCACACCACGGAACCAATCCAGAACACATCCATGCCAGAAGGAAACGGAACCGTCGCGCTCGCCTTCTCGGGCGGGCTCGACACGACAGTCTGCGTATCGCTGCTGAAAGAGGAGTACGGCTACGACGAGGTCATCGGCGTCACCGTCGATGTCGGCCAGCCCGACTACGAGTTCGAGGAGGCCGAGGAGACCGCCGAGGCGCTGGGCGTCGAACAACACGTCGTCGACGCTACCGAGGAGTTCGCGGACCTCTGTATGGAGGCCGTCAAGGCCAACGCCGACTACCAGGGCTACCCGCTCGGGACCGCCCTCGCGCGCCCGGTCATCGCCAAGGCCATCCTCTCGGTCGCCGAGGAGGAGGGCTGTTCGGCCGTCGCCCACGGCTGTACTGGCAAGGGCAACGACCAACTCCGCTTCGAGGCCGTCTGGCGCGACTCCGACCTCGACGTCATCGCACCGGTCCGCGAACTCGGACTGACCCGCGAATGGGAGAACGAGTACGCCGCGGAGAAGGGCCTGCCCGTCGAGGGCGGCGACGGCGGCCGCTACTCGATCGACACGAACCTCTGGAGCCGCTCCATCGAGGGCTCCGAACTCGAAGACCCGAGCACTATCCCGTCGGACGACATCTACAAGTGGACCGACAACCCCTCCGACAAGGACGCCGAACTGGTCGAAGTCGAGTTCGAGGACGGCGTCCCGGTTGCCATCGACGGCGACGAACTCGGTGGGGTCGAACTCATCGAGCAACTCAACGAGCAAGCGGGTGCCCACGGCATCGGCCGCACGGACATGATGGAAGACCGCATGCTCGGGCTGAAGGTCCGCGAGAACTACGAGCACCCCGCGGCCACCGTCCTGCTGACGGCCCACGAGGCGCTGGAGGGCCTCGTCCTCACGCAGGAGGAGCGCCAGTTCAAGGCACAGGTCGACCAGGAGTGGTCCCAGAAGGCCTACCAGGGTCTCGTCGACGCACCGCTGACGGGCGCGCTCGAAGCGTTCATCGACGACACCAACGAGCGCGTCACCGGGACCGTCACGGTGAAACTCGAAGGCGGCCACTGCCGCCCAGTCTCGCGCGAGTCCGACTACGCCGTTTACAGCGAGTCGGCGGCCTCCTTCGACGAGGAGGACGTGTCCGGCGGCATCACGCAGCAGGACGCGACAGGCGTCGCAAAGTACCACGGTTTCCAGTCCCGCCTCGCGAACAAGATTCTCGAGGACGCGAAGAAAGGGGCCGCCGTAACGGACGGCAGCGGCGACGCCGCAAGCGAGGACACGGGGGAGTAACGACATGAGCGACGGCGAGGACCACGAGACGGCAAACGCCGACGACCACGACGAGACGGTCGTCCGCCGTGACCGCTTCGCGGGCGGGCCGGCCCGGTCGTTCCTCTCCTCGCTGTCGGACGACGAGCGCATCTTCGCGGCCGATCTGGCCGTCGACCGCGCCCACGTCGTGATGTTGGCCGAACAGGAGATCATCGACCGCGAGACGGCCGGCGAGGTACTGGCCGCGCTCGCGGACGTGGAAGACGCGGGCCACGGTGCGCTGCCCGACGGCGAGGACGTACACGAGGCGATAGAGAGCGCCGTCATCGAGCGCGTCGGCCCGGACGGCGGAAAGATGCACACGGCTCGCTCGCGCAACGACGAGGTGGCGGCTTGCATCCGCTACCGCCTGCGTGAGGATGTTCTGAACCTCATCGAAACCGTCGTCGGTGCCCGCGAGCAACTCATCGAGGTCGCTCGCGCCGAACAGGAGGCGGTGATGCCCGGCTACACGCATCTCCAGCCCGCCCAGCCGACCACGGTCGCTCACTGGGTGCTGTCCTACGAGCAGGCGCTCCAGCGCGACACCGCGCGCCTGCTGGACGCCTACGAGCGCGTCAACCAGAACCCGCTCGGGTCGGCCGCATTCGCCGGGACGCCCTTCGACGTGGACCGCGAGCGCACGGCGGCCCTGCTCGGGTTCGAGGGGGTCGCCGAGAACTCGATGGACGCCTCGGCGACGCGGGATTTCCTCGTCGAGACAACCAGCGCCGTCGCCACGCTGGCGACGAACCTGTCGGGGCTATCCGAGGACGTGGTCGTGATGGCGAGCAAGGGCCACGTCACCCTCGACGACGACTACGCCTCGACCTCCTCGATCATGCCCCAGAAGAAGAACCCCGACACGCTGGAGCTGGTCCGCGGTCGGACGGGTGACGCCGTCGCCGGGCTGAACGGCCTGCTGACCAATCTGAAGGGCCAGCCCCGGGCGTACAACCGCGACCTGCAGCGCGCGGGTCGCCACGCCTGGGACGCCATCGACAGCGTCACCGAGAGCGTGGCCGTGGCTGCTGGCGCGGTCGCGACCGCCGACTGGCCCGCGGAAACCTTGGCGGATGCGGCCACGGACGGGTTCGCGACGGCGACCGGCGTGGCCGACCTGCTGGCGATGGCCGGCGTGCCGTTCCGGACGGCCCACGAGGTCGTCGCCGAGGCCGCCGCCGGTCTGGGGCCCGAGGAAGACGCGCCCGATTACGAGGCGCTGTCGGCCGTCGCCGAGGACGTGTTGGGCGAGCCCCTGTCGGCGTACGTCGACCGCGAGGCGCTGTCGGCCGCGCTTGACCCGACCGAAAGTGTCGCAATGCGGGACTCTCGCGGTGGCCCGGCCCCCGATGCCGTCGCCGAGCAGGTGTCGGTGGCCGAGGACGTGCTTGCGGCAGACAGCGAGGCACTGACTGACCGCCGGCAAGCGGTTTCACAGGCGGCTGACCGCCGCCAGACGGAGGTGGGCCGATATGTCTGAGCGACCACCGTCCCCTCGTGGGACAATTATACCATAATTCTGATATACAATTCAGTAACGTGGCGGATTTAGGCTTTTCATACCATTAGAGTGCAGTCTGTGTAGTAAATTTATTCTGATATGTTCGAAGGCTTTAAGTGCATCCCTGTCACAGGATGAACTACAATGGCAGAATGCATCGAGTGCGGGGCGGACGTGTCCCTGCACGACAACCTCGAAGTCGGAGAGATCGTTGACTGTGCCACCTGCGGTGCCGAACTGGAAGTCGTCGGCGCCGACCCCGTCGAGCTCGACAGCGCACCCGAGCTCGAAGAGGACTGGGGTGAGTGAGGTGTTCGCGGTGGCGCGGCGCTCGACGCCGTACGTGACGCCCGTGGCGTTTGACGCCGCGAGCCGCGAACCCACGGAGGACTCAGTATGAAAGTCGGGCTCCTCTACTCGCGCATCCGCCGGGACGAGAAGCTCCTGTTGTCGGAACTGCGCGAGCGCGACCACGAGATCGAGAAGATAGACGTTCGCAAACAGCAGTTCAACATCCATGAGGCCCCCGAGGCCTTCGAGGACCTGGACATCGTCGTCGACCGCTGTCTGGCGACCAGTCGCAGCGTGTACGCGACGAAGTTCGCGAAAGCCTATGGTGTCCCCGTAGTCAACGGCCCCGAGGTCGCCGACACCTGCGCGGACAAGGTCAACAACAGCCTCGCGCTGGAGGCCGCGGGCGTGCCGACGCCGAACACCGACGTGGCGTTCACGAAGGACGCGGCGCTGGAATCCATCGAGAAGTTCGGCTACCCCTGCGTCCTCAAGCCGGTCGTTGGCTCCTGGGGTCGCCTGATGGCGAAGATCGACTCCCGCTCGGCCGCCGAGGCCATCCTCGAACACAAGGAGACGCTCGGCCACTACGAGCACAAGATCTTCTACGTTCAGGAGTTCGTCGACAAGCCCGGCCGCGACATGCGCGTGCTGGCCGTCGACGGCGAGCCCATCGCGGCGATGGTCCGCTCCTCGGACCACTGGCTCACCAACGCCGCCAAAGGCGCTGAAACCGACGAGTTCGAACTGGACGACCGCGCGCTGGAACTGGTCGAGAAGGCCTCCGACGCGGTCGGCGGCGGCCTGCTCGGTATCGACCTCATGGAAGTCGGCATCGACGAAGAAAGTGGTGAGTTCGAGGACTACACGGTCCACGAGGTCAACCACACCGTCGAGTTCAAGGCGCTGAACGAGGTCACCGACGTCGACGTGCCCGCGAAGGTCGTCGACTGGCTCGAACAGAAGGCGGCGACGGAAGCCGATGCCGAGGTGACAGCATGACGTATACGGCGAGCGTCGTCGGCGGCTCCGGGTTCACCGGCGGGGAACTGCTTCGCATCCTCGACGGCCACCCCGAGTTCGACCTGGCGCAGGCGACCAGCCGCTCGAAGGAGAACAAGACCATCGGCCACTCCCATCCGAACCTTCGCCACTCGGACCTGCGCTTCTCCTCACCGGCGGACCTGGAATCGGTCGACGTGCTGTTCGCCGCGACGCCCCACGGCGTCTCGATGGAACAGATCGACGCGTTCCAGGAGGCTGCCGGCACGGTCGTCGACCTCTCGGCGGACTTCCGGCTCGATTCGGAAGCGCAGTACGACGAGTGGTACGACGGGCACTCGCGGCCTGAACTCCTCGAAGAGAGCGAGTACGCGCTGCCGGAGCTCAACCGCGACAACCTCGAAGGGGCCGACCTCATCGCCTCAGGCGGCTGCAACGCCACGGCGACCATCCTGGGCCTGCTCCCGCTGTTCGAGGCCGACATCCTCTCCGGCGACGAGCAGGTCGTCGTCGACGTGAAGGTCGGCTCCAGCGAGGGCGGGGCCGGCGGCGGCGAGGCATCCTCGCATCCGGAGCGCTCGGGCGTCGTCCGCCCGTACGCGCCCACGGGCCACCGCCACGAGGCCGAGATCCAGCAGTTCCTCGGCATCGACGTGTCCTTCACCGTCCACGCGGTGGACATGATCCGTGGCGCGAGCGCGACCTGTCACGTCTTTCCTGAACAGCGCGTCTCGAAAGGCGACCTCTGGGGAGCCTACCGCGGCGAGTACGAGGACGAACCGTTCGTCGAACTCGTCGCGGGCGGCGGTGGCGTCTACCGCTACCCAGAGCCAAAGTCAGTCGCGGGGACGAACCGCGCCGAGGTCGGCTTCGAGCTCGACCCCGGCAACAAGCGACTGGTCGTGTTCTCGGCCATCGACAACATGATGAAAGGGTCGGCGGGCCAGGCGGTCCACGCGGCCAACGTCGCCCTCGGCATCGAAGAGACGGCGGGCCTGGAGTTCCAGGGGCTCCACCCCGTCGGCGCACCGTAACCCCTGGAGTGATTTTCTATGACAGTCGTTATCAAAGTCGGTGGCGCTCGCGCGGTCGATCCCGCGGGGGCGCTTGCGGACGTGGCATCGTTAGTGGCCGATGGTGAGCGGGTCGTCGTGGTTCACGGCGGCTCCACCAAAGTCGACGAGACGCTCGAACGACTCGGCGTCGAGCCCGAATACGTCGAGACGCCGTCGGGCGTCGTCGGCCGGTTCACCGACGAGACCACCATGGAGGTGTTCGAGATGGCCTTCGGGCATCTGAACACCCAACTCGTCGCCGGTCTCCAGAGCGAGGGCGTCGACGCGGTCGGGCTCAACGGCGTCGACGGCAAACTGCTCTACGGACCGCGGAAGTCCGCGGTGCGGGTCGTCGAGGACGGCAAGAAGAAGATCCGCCGCGGCGACCACTCCGGGACCATCAAGCAGGTCAACGGCGACCTGCTGGAGACGCTGCTCGACGACGGGTACACGCCCGTCGCGGCACCGCCGATGGCGGGTAGCGAGGCACGAAGCGCCTCGGAAGATTCGAGCGGCGACGAGCCGCGAGAACAGATCATTCCCGTCAACACGGATGCCGACCGCTCGGCGGCGGCAATCGCCGCCGAACTCGGCGCGCAGTTGGTGCTGTTGACCGACGTCGAGGGCGTCTACGCGGACCCCGACGACCCGTCGACGCTCATCGAATCGGTCGAGACGGCCGCCGACTGGGACGCCCTCGAAGCCGCCGCGGAAGGTTTCATGGGCCGGAAAACCATGGCCGCCGAGGAGGCGCTCGACGGCGGCGCACCCGAGGTCGTGGTGGCCGACGCCAACGCCGACGAGCCGATACTCTCGGCGCTCGACGGCGGCGGCACCCACGTGCATGCGAGCGCACTCGAACAGGACACAGACCAGACAGCGACGGAGGAACAATGAGCGGATTCGTCTTCAACGAGAAACCCATCCAGATCGAACGTGGCGACGGTGCCTACGTCTACGACGACGGCGGCACAGAGTACTTAGACATGGGCGCGTCCTACGCCTGTGTCCCGCTGGGACACGGCCACCCGGCGGTCCAGAGCGCCGTCACCGAGCAGCTGGAGAAGATCACGTACGTCCAGGCGTCGTACCCGAACGCCGAGCGGACAGCGCTGTACGACCTGCTCGCCGACACCGCACCGGACCCCATCGACAAGACCTGGCTCTGTAACTCCGGGACCGAGGCCAACGAGGCCGCGCTGAAGTTCGCCCGGTCGGCGACGGGGGACTCCAAGATCGTCGCGACGATGCAGGGCTTCCACGGCCGGACGATGGGCGCGCTGGCGACCACGTGGAAGAACAAGTACAAGAAGCCCTACGAGCCGCTCATCGGCGACGTGGAGTTCGTCCCCTACGACGACAGGGAGGCGCTCGACGAGGCCGTCGACGAGGACACCGCCGCGTTCATCGTCGAACCGGTCCAGGGCGAGGGCGGTATCAACCCGGCCTCGGACGGCTACCTCGAAGCCGCTCGGGAGATCACCGAGGACGCCAGCGCGGCGCTCATCTTCGACGAAGTCCAGACCGGGATGGGCCGGACCGGTGCGCTGTGGAACTCCCAGCGGGCCGCCGTCGCACCCGATATGATAACCGCGGCGAAAGGGCTCGGCAACGGTCTCCCCGTTGGGGCGACACTGTGCCGGGACTGGATCGCCGAGGACTACGGCTCCCACGCCTCGACGTTCTCCGGCGGGCCGGTCATCTCGGCGGCCGCCGGCGCGACGGTGTCGACTATCATCGAGGACTCGGTGCCAGGGAACGCCGCCGTGATGGGCGACTACCTCCTGACCGAACTGGAAGCGGCCATCGGCGACGAGGTCCGGGACATCCGCGGCGAGGGCCTGATGATCGGCGTTGAGGTCGGCCGCGGCGCGAACGCGGCACTGAAGGAACTCGCCCTGAACCACCAGGTGCTCGCGCTGCCGGCCGGGCGCACGGTCGTCCGTCTGCTCCCGCCGCTGACCATCGACGAGGCCCACGCCGACGCCGTCGTCGACGCGATGGCGGAGGTGGTGGGATGAGCGAAGCCGCGAGCCGGGAGGCCGACACCGAGGCCCGCGACCTGCTCGAAGCAATCGTCCGCACGCCGTCGGTCTCCCGCGACGAGGAAGCGGCGGCCGAACGGCTGGTCGAGTTCTTCGAGGCCCACGGCCGCGAGGCGTGGCTCGACGAGGTCGGCAACGTCCGCGCGCCCGCGGACGACGGCGTCTTGCTCACCTCCCACATCGACACTGTCCCGGGCGATATCCCGGTCCGCGTCGAGGAGACCGACGAGGGCGACGTGCTGTGGGGTCGCGGCAGCGTCGACGCGAAGGGGCCGCTGTGTGCGATGGCCGCCGCGGCCGTCCGCACCGGGGCCTCCTTCGTCGGCGTCGTCGGCGAAGAGATCGACTCGAAGGGGGCCCGCTATCTGGTCGAGGACCGCGAGACCGCACCCGGCGCCGTCATCAACGGTGAACCCTCCGGCTGGGAGGGCATCACGCTGGGCTACCGCGGGCTACTGGCCGGAACCTACGTCGCGACCAGCGAGTCCGGCCACTCCTCGCGCCCGGAGAACAACGCGATTCAGGACGCTATCGACTGGTGGTCGGCGGTCGACGACGAGTTCGCCACGGACGAGTGGCACCCGGTCTTCGAGCGTGTCACCTGCAAGCCTGTCGAGTTCGAGGGCGGCACGTCGAGCGACGGGCTGAGCGTCGAAGCGACGATGGACGTCCAACTGCGGGTCCCGCCGGAGTACAGCACCGACGAGATCCGCGAACTCGCCGACGGGTACCTGGAGAACGGCACGGTCAACTGGGACGACAAGGTCGAACCGGTGATGCAGAGCCCCCGGACCCCGGCCGCACGAGCGTTCCGAGCCGCCATCCGCAAGCACGAGGGCGACCCCACGCTGCTTCGCAAGACCGGCACCAGCGACATGAACGTCTACGCGAAGGCGTGGGACTGTCCGATGGTGACCTACGGGCCCGGCGACTCCGACCTCGACCACGCACCGAACGAGCACCTCCCGCTCGATGAATACGACCGCTCGGTCGCGGTGCTCGAGACCGCGACCGAACGCCTGCTGGAGGACTGACATGGATATACTCGACGTCGACGACCTCACGACCGACGAACTGGCGACCGTCCTCGACCGCGCCGCGGCCATCAAGGCCGATCACGGCGAGGGGAGTCCGAGCGACCTGCTGGACCAGCAGACGCTCGGTATGATATTCGAGAAGCCGTCGACCCGGACCCGAGTCTCCTTCGAGACGGGGATGACGCAACTGGGCGGCCACGCCGTGTTCCTCGGTCCCGACGACATCCACCTGGGCCACGGTGAACCGGTCAAGGACACCGCCCGCGCGCTCGGGCGCTACGTCGATTTCATCATGGCCCGCGTGTTCGACCACGCGGACGCCGAGGAGCTGGCCGAATACGCCGAGGTTCCGGTCATCAACGGGCTGACCGACGACGCCCACCCCTGTCAGACGCTCGCCGACCTGCTGACCATCCGCGAGCGGTTCGGCGACTTCGAGGACGTCTCCGTCGCGTGGGTCGGCGACGGCAACAACGTCTGCCAGTCCTTCGTCATCGGCGCGGCGATGGTCGGACTGGACCTCACGGTCGCCACCCCCGAGGGCTACGGCATCTCCGAGGACGTGGCCGACCGCGCCGCCGCCTTCGGCAACGCGCCCGAGACCACCCACGACCCCGAGGCCGCCGTCGCCGACGCCGACGTGGTGTACTCCGACGTGTGGGTCAGCATGGGCCAGGAAGACAAGCGCGGCCAGAAGCTCGAAGACTTCGAGGGGTTCCAGATTACCACGGACCTGCTCGAAGACCGGCCGTTCATGCACTGCCTGCCCGCCCACCGCGGCGAGGAGGTCACCGACGACGCCATCGAGTCGGACAACGCCATCGTCTGGGACCAGGCGGAGAACCGCCTGCACGCCCAGAAGGGGCTGCTGGTGTGGCTGGCTGAGCAAGAGTAGGGCTGTCTAGCGATAGGTGTGCGGCGTGTCCGCGGCCTTCGGCCGCGGTTCCCGGAATCGCCGCGACGCGGCGATTCCGCCTTTTTCGCCCACGTTTTTGTGCGGGGGTTGAGCGCTCGCCGGCGGCGAGCGCGAGGCCCCTGTAGAAAAAGGTGGTTGTCTAGAAGTGCCCGAACTTGTCCCGCCGGAACACGTCGATGCTGTTGATTGTCGTCGGAGGCTCCTGCTGCATGGCGAAAGCGATGGCATCAGCTACCTCCTCGGGTTCGGTCACCTCGCCCGGTTCGAACCGCTCGTTGAACGGGGTCCCTTCCTCGGAGCCGAACTCCGACCGGACCTCGGAGGGATTGACGACGGTGACGCCGATGTCGTCGTCGCCGACCTGACCGGCGAGGCTGTGAGCGAAGCCGCGGAGCCACCACTTCGTGGCGGCGTAGACGGGATTGAACGGCCGTGGGTACTGGCCGGCGAAGCTGCCGACGAACACGAGCGAGCCGGCGGCCTCCCGGAGGTGGGGCAGTGACTCGCGGGCGGTGTAGAACGCGCCGTCGACGTTGACGCCCATCATCGTCCGGTACTGCTCGTCGGACAGCGTCTCCACGTCGGAGCCGCGGCCGACGCCGGCGTTGACGACGACGCCGTCGAGTGAGCCGAGGGTGTCGACGGTCGACTCGACAGCAGCTGTGACCTGCGCCTGGTCGCTGACGTCGGCCGGTACGACGTGGGTGTCGACGTCGTGGTTGGCGGCGATTTCGTCGGCCAGTTCAGTGAGGCGGTCCTCCCGGCGGGCAACCAACGCCACGTCCGCCCCGTCGCTTGCCAGTTTTCGGGCGGTCGCCGCGCCGATGCCAGCGCTCGCGCCGGTGACGAGTGCGGTCGTCTCTGCCAGCGGTGCCGAGGTCATGGTCGGACCCACGGGTGTCTCGGAGTTAGCGTTTGGGCTGAGCGCGTCCCGCTGTGGTGGGCGACCCCCGCGAGTCAGAAAACGACTGACGAGGCCCGCTTGACGAAGTCGACGGGGTCGGACCGGAACTGTTCGACGTATCTGAGGGGGTCGGACTTGACGGCCTCGATGGACATCCGGCCGTTTCTGGCGACGCGGTTCAGATACCCCTGCTGGAGCATCCGGTTTTGCTCCTTGCTGTAGACGGGTTTACTCGTCTGCATGGCTATCGTCCGCGCCTGGGAGTGTGAGCTCTCGATGAACAACTTCGCCTCCGAGGACTGGTACACCTCGGCCTTGTACTCGCCGTGGTTGCCCGCGGCGACCCGCGTGGCCTTGTCCGGGTACTGCATCATCACCAGTTCGTTGTACTCGATCCCGTGCTTGTCGAGCCAGGCGGCGGTCTCGCTACGGTACTTCTCCAGCCGGCAGGTGACGATCTTCCCTATTTTCACCGAGGGAACACAGATCGGGTCGACAGTCGCGATGAACTCCCGGTATTTCGCCCCGTCGTCGTTCTCCTCGGGCGTCGGGTCGCGACAGAGAATGCCGTCCAGGTCGACGCAGGACTTCGCGAGGAAATCGTGGTGCATCATGTTCCACTCGAACACTCTCGGGAACTCCAGGGTCTGAGCGTACGTATCGACGAACCGCTCGGAGCCGCTATCCACGTACACGGCTCCGTAGTACACGTCGGCGGACAGGCGAAAGCCGCCAACTGTCGACCGTGCGTCGGTCATTGCGTTCCCGGTGTAGACGGTGTCGTCGACGACCAGTATCTTCGAGAACTCCGAGATGTCGAACTCACCGTCGTACCGCTCCCCCGTCTGGAGGAGTCTCCCATCCCGGAGACCGTCGATATCCGTCATCGGGAGATTGAGATGCAGCGAGAGTAAGTTTGACACTAACATCCCGCTTCTGGGTATTCCGACGATCAGATCCAGGTCGTCTGGCAGATCAGCGATCCACTCCTGCGTGTCGGCACTGAGATGGGCGAAACTCCTGTAATTCATTGGTTTCTAGGATCGGGAAGTATTAGCATCCTCACCGTAGCTCAGACGCCACGAAGAGAGATCCGATTACTTCTTTTTAAGTGACATATGTCGGCGAGTGTTAATGCTTTTGATTTGTAACTCGCTACGACATTTAGATGAGTGGGAACGTGATTTGTACCAACTCTAATTCCGCAGCTGGTAATTCTCCACCCGAAACAGCGCCCTTTTCGAGGCGTTTGTCAATATGGCTCACAGTACTAGTTGCTGCTGGAGTCCTGATAGCTGGCGACCCCTCCTTAGAAATATGATATACTTGATATATTTGGAAACCGTTTCCACGATAGGCTTTCTGAGCCGCCGGCGACGGTTCGGAGCCAGATGGACGCGGGACAGCAATGGTTTCGCCGCGGTGAGGTTGAGGTAACGACCCAGTTTATCCGGGTCGGAATAATACAGAGGGGTATGTCTGTCAACCCGTCTCCGGATCAGTTTCACGACCTGATGGTCGACGACGAACCGGCGCTCTCGGACGTGATGGCCTGTGTTTTCGGTGTTCAAGAACACGAGGTACGGACGTATCAGACATTGCTTGAGACACCAGCAAGCACTGTCGAGGAACTCGCTGACGAACTCGGCCGGGACCGCTCGAACGTCAACCGGTCGCTGTCGACGCTCCGCGAGAAGGGGCTCGCGACGCGGAAACGACGGTTGCTCGACGGCGGCGGCCACGTATACCAGTACACCGCGACACCCCTGTCTGAGGCCCGCGAGTTGATGCACGAGACCCTCGACGAGTGGACTGCCGCGGTCCATCACCGTATCGACGAGTTCGACGCCAGCCCCAGCGAGTGATATCCTCCGCGCCGTGAGCGCCGGCGGTACGGCCGACAACCGTCCGACTTTTGCCCACTGGGAGCATGGTCCCGACAATGGCTGACCTGCAACTCACCGACGACGTGCCGCCGGTTGCCGACGACGGCGTCTGGCTGGCCTGTATCGAGTGTGGTGAGACGTTCGCTCCCTTCGACGCGATTCGCTACACCTGCGACGACTGCGACGGCCTGCTCGAGGTCCGCTACGCCGACCTGCCGACCTTCGACGAGTTCGATGGCTCGGGGGTCTGGCGGTACAACGCTGCCCTGCCCTTCGAAGAGGGTGTCACGCTCCCCGAGGGTGACACGCCGCTGCACGAGATGCCGCGCCTGAAAGACGACATCGGCGTGGACGCACTCCGCGTGAAACACGAGGGGATGAACCCCACCGGCTCGTTCAAGGACCGCGGCATGACCGTCGGTGTCCGGGTCGCTCAGGAGGTCGGCGTCGACCGACTGGCCTGTGCCTCGACGGGGAATACCTCCGCCGCACTGGCGGCCTACGGCGCTCGCGGCGGCATGGAGACACTCGTGCTCCTGCCCGCGGGGAAGGTCGCGGCTGGCAAGATCGCGCAGGCGAGCCTCCACCGCGCGCGCATCCTCGAAGTCGACGGTAACTTCGACCAGTGTCTCGACATCGTGCAGGACCTCGCGTCCCGCGGCGAGGCCTACCTGCTGAACTCGCTGAACCCCTTCCGCCTGGAGGGTCAGAAGACCATCGGGCTGGAGATCATGGAGGAGTTCTACGCCGACCACGGCGAGTACCCGGACCGCATCGTCCTGCCGGTCGGCAACGCCGGCAACACCGCGGCGCTGTACAAGTGCTTCCGCGAACTCGTCAAGGCCGGCGCAATAACCGAGGACCAGGTGCCCAAGCTCACCGGCGTTCAGGCCGAGGGAGCCGCCCCGATGGTCGAGGCCATCGAAGAAGGGTACGAGGACACCCGCCGCTGGGAGGACGTCGAGACCCGTGCGACCGCCATCCGCATCGGCAATCCGGTCAACGCGCCGAAGGCACTGCCGGGCATCCGGGAGACCGGCGGGACCGCAGTGGCTGTCTCCGACGAGGAAATCACTGAAGCCCAGCGCGACATCGCCGGGGAAGGCGTCGGCGTCGAACCGGCGTCGGCCGCCTCCGTCGCCGGCCTCCGGAAACTCCGCGACGAGGGCGTCGTCAGCGGGGACGAATCGGTCGTCTGCCTGACGACGGGGCACCTGCTCAAAGACCCCGATGCAGCCGCCGAAGCCGGCAACGAACCCGAGCCAGTCGCCAACAGCACCGAGGCCGTGCTGGAACTCATCGAGGACGAGTCGTCAGTCGCCGAGACGGTTCGGCGACAGGCGTCGAAGGCCGCCGACGCGCCGCTGGTCCCGGCGCTGGTCGCCGGCGGCCTCGGCGTCGCGTATCTCTACCGCAAACTCCGCTCGAAAAAGTAAGTCGGCGCACGAGGCCGATAGCGACCAGTAGGCGGTCTATCTGACTGCGTTCGTTCCCCAGTGGTGTTCTCCCGCTGCTACCCAGCAGACATATCTATCTGGCTCGGGAACAGCGAGCCAATGGATGTACCGCGGATCACAGTCCAATCGCTGCGGCCGGACACTGTCATCGAATGGCCGCCGGCGCTGGCGACAACAGTCGGCCGGGGTGAACTGTGACGGGCGTCTACGAGCGGGCGCTGGGCGAGGCCGCGGCCGACCTCCATCCGAAGGTCCGCGACCGCTACAGTCTCGCCCCCAATGACGGGACGGTCTGTGTCGGCCGCGGCGAGATGGACATCACCCGTGGGACGCTGGTTCTTCCGGCGTTGTACGCGATGACGACGCAGAACATGCTGTTTCCCGAAGCCGGCGAGGACGTGCCGTTTTCGGTGACGACGGTGGCCTACACGACCGAGGGCGGCCACGAGGCCATGACGACCCGCCGCGCCTTCGACTTCGGCGACACCACTCGCCTGTTTGACTCGCTGACCGTCTGGGACGCCGAGGCCGAGCGGCTGCTTGACTTTCTGGGGACACACGGCCGGATCGCCAGCGAACTCCATCCGCGGGTCGAGGACGGGGCGCTCGTGGTCGCCGGCGGCCGGCAGTGGGCCCGCCTGGGCAACCGCTACGTTCCCCTGCCGGGACCGCTTGCCGCCGATGTTGAGGTCCGTGATCGCTACGACGAGGACGACGACCGGTACCACGTCACCGCGACTGTCGAGAACGACCTTGTGGGCCACATGCTCGGCTACCGCGGGACGTTCACGCAGGACCAGACTGCTGGCGACGGGACGCCCGACGAGCTACGCATCGTCCGCGGGCTCGACCGGCTCCCGCCGCGATGAGCGACCGCGTCGTTAGGTCCCGGAAACCGGAAGTTGATAGCGTCGCCCAGCCGGCCATCGGGGACGTCGCCGTGGCGGACCTGAGCGCGGTGCTTGGGACGGCGGTCTGGCTGGCGCTGACGGCTACCGGTGAACTGGACGCTATCGAGCGGGCGCTTGCACTCGCGCCGCTCGTGCTGGTCCCGCTCGCGCTCCGAACGGCGGTGATCGGGGCGTTTCAGGTGCCTGCGAATCGGTTCACGACCACAGCCATCTGGCTCCAGCCGGTCGGCGCACTCCTGTTCGCGGTATCACTGGTCGTCCCGTCACCAACACCGTTGGCCGCCGCGCTCGCAACGCCGTGGCTGGTCGTCACCGGCCTCCTCGGACTTGCCGCGCTCGCACGGACTCTTCGGGACGGCCTGACGCTCCCGGAGACGGCTATCGACGCCGGCTTCGCCTACGTCTCAGTTGGTGCAATCGCGCTTCTGCTGGCTCACCTCGACCTGACGTTCTGGTTCGATCGCGTCATCATTCGATTGACCGCGGTCCATTTCCACTACGCTGGGTTCGTCCTCCCGGTCGCAGCAGGACTGACCGGCCGACACCTCGGTGACCACTCGCGAGGATTCCGTACCGCCGTCGGTGTCATCCTCGTCGGGCCGGCGCTCATCGCGGTCGGTATCGCCTTCTCGCCGCTGGTGGAGGTCGTCGCAGTGAGTGTCTTCACCGTCGCCGTCGCGGCCTTCGGCGTTGTCGTCTTGAGCCGTGTCATCCCCACCTGTCCCCAACTGCAGGGGCTCTTGCTCGGCATCGCGGCCGTGGCGCTCCCGATTTCGATGGCGCTCGCGCTCGGCTACGGGGTGTCGACGTTCACCGGCCGCTCGCTGGGTCTGACAATTTCGACGATGGTCGCGCTCCACGGCTCGCTCAACGCCTTCGGGTTCGGACTGTGTGCGACGCTCGGGTGGCGGCTCTCGGTCCAGTGACGCCAGTCAGTGCTCCGCTCGCTCCGGCTCTAACCGGTATCGCGTCGTCTCCTGCCCGTCGAACCGGGGACCGTTTCCAGTGGAGGTGAATCCGACCGCCTCGACAGCGGCCCGGACTTCTGATTCGTCTTCCGGGAGAAGCAACTCGACTGACATATGTTCCCGGCGAGCGAACTCGATGGGGTCGGAAAGCAGTTCCTCGCAGGCGTCGCTCGACCCGGCCAGCTGCGTCACGTGGACGGTCCCACGCTCGGCGTCAAAGCTCACGAATCCCACAATCTCGTCGTCGGCCTCGGCCACGCGGACGGTGCGGTCGTGGACGAGGTTCCGCATTACGTCCGGCGGCCCGTCGGCGAGGGCGGCCAGTCGCTCGGCGTCGTCCTCGACAGCGTCGCGGATATCCATGTATGTGTGTGGGAACCCCATGCAAATAAACGGTGTGTCGCCGGCAGTTGGACGCTCCGAGTTACGCTCGCCTCCGCGGCAGCAGGTCTTCACACGACGGAATCTGCCGGGCCCTGCCGGCAGTGCGGTGCGGAAACAGATGAACACAGTTATCCCGAGCGACGGATAACGCGAGGGCAATGACTCACGTACACATGGACGCGGTGGTAGCATGCGCGTAGTCGCCAAGTTCGGTGGGACGAGCCTCGGCAGCGGCGACCGCATCAACCGGGCCGCGGACTCGATTGCCGCGGCCGTCCAGCAGGGCCACGAGGTCGCGGTCGTCGCCTCGGCGATGGGCAACACGACCGACGAACTGCTCGACGAGATCAACTACGACGCCGACTCCGCCGACCGCGCGGAGATCGTCTCGATGGGGGAGCGGACCTCTGTCCGGATGCTCAAGGGGGCACTCGCTGCCCGCGGTATCGAGGCTGTCTTCCTCGAACCCGGCAGCGAAGACTGGCCGATCATCACCGACGAGTACGGCGAGGTCGACGTCGAGGAGACACAGAAGCGCGCCCACGCGCTGGCCGGCCAGCTCAAGGACGTTGTCCCGGTCATCACCGGCTTCCTCGCCGAGGACCACCAGGGCAACGTGACGACGCTCGGCCGTGGCGGCTCCGACACGAGTGCCGTCATGATGGGCGATTACATGGACGCCGACGAAGTCGTCATCGTCACCGACGTCGAGGGTGTCATGACCGGGGACCCGCGCGTCGTCGAAGGCGCTCGGAACGTCGGCAAAATCTCCGTCGACGAGCTCCGTTCGCTGTCGTTCCGCGGGGCCGAGGTGGTCGCGCCGTCGGCGCTGTCGTACAAGACCGAAGACCTCGGGGTCCGCGTCGTCCACTACCAGCACGGCGACCTGCTCTCCGGTGGGACGTCCATCGAGGGCGAGTTCCAGAACCTCATCGACCTGCAGGAACAGCCCATCGCCTGCGTGACCGTCGCCGGCCGCGCCATCCGGAACAGCCCGGGCATCCTCGCGGACCTGGCCAGTGCTATCGCGGACGAGGAGATCAACATCGAGGCCAACTCCTCGGGGATGGATTCGCTGACGTTCTACGTCGACGAAAACGACGCCGAGGAGGCCGAGGCGCTGCTGCACGCCCGGATCGTCGACGACGAGACGCTCTCGTCGGTCACCGTCGAAGACGAGATCGCTGTCATCCGCGTCACCGGCGGCGACCCCAGCCAGTCGGCGCTGGCCCACCAGGTCGTCGAACCGCTAGCTGACGCCCACATCCACCTCTACGACGTCATTACGTCCGCAACGTCAGTCTCCGTGTTCGTCCCGTGGGAGGACCGCGAACAGGCCCTCTCGCTCGTACAGGACGTGTTCTGATACTGTCGGCTGTAACTATTGCAAGATATTCCAGGCGGCGAAATTCTGCACGGACTTACAGCCGACAGTACGAGCTTTTAATCGGTTGAGGAGGCCTGCTCGAACCGGCTCGCGGGCAGCAGGAGTTCGCTGACCTCGGGGAGATGTTTCAGGTTGTAGACGATCTTTGCGTCGTCAGAAACCGGTGCGGCGATACACGACAGTCGAATCCCTTTCTCGGTGAGTTCGGGCGGGAGGATGTGGCTCGCCGGCGACGGCATCTCGCCCTCGACGACCGCCACCGCGCAGTTCGTACACGCGCCGCCGCGGCAAGCAAAGGGCCACGCGAAGCCGTTCTTCTCAGCCGCTTCCAGCAGCGTGTCGTTCGGGTCGACGTAGAACCGGCCGAAGTCGGCCGAGCGCAGACCCGCCTCGGCGGCCTTCTCGAACAGATCCTCGTCTTCGAGCGCCCAGCCGTGGTCCTCCAGCACCTCGAAGTTGAGAAACTCCACCATCGGGTCGTCCGGCTCCGGCGGGCTCTCGGGTTCGGGCTCCGGCGTCTCGTCCGGAAGCGGGTCCCCGGGCTCGTAGCCGTTCTGCAATCGCTCGTAGGCTGTTTTCACCGCCTGGAACTCGGCCGCCGATCCGCCCTGGTCGGGGTGTGCCTCCTTCACCCGCTCGCGGTAGGCGTCGACGATCTCCCCGTCGTCGGCGTCCGGCGTGATTCCGAGGACCTCGAATGGGGACTCCACACCCCACAGTAGCGGTCACGGACATAAATCCCCTCCTCCCGCTGCAGTATCTGCAGGCTGCCGGCGACGGACGACCCCTGCCCTGTCTGACTACCGACCCTGCGTCAACCGGAAGCCGATTTCCCGCGGAAGGTCGGCGTCCTCGACCGCGTCGATGACCGCGCTCGTGTCGTATTCCACGCGGTGCTCTTCGACAGCCAGGTCAGCGAGGTCGAGCACGGCGTAGGCGGCCCGGTGGTCCCTGTCGCGGGGTTGGCCCACGCTGCCGGGGTTCATGACTATCCCGTCGTCGTACACCTCGTGGTGTTGCTGGTGTGTGTGGCCCATCACGAGCACGTCCTCGTCGCCCAGCAGGTCCGGGCCGAACTCCTCGGGGAACGTGTAGTGGTCCGGGTCGTCCGGGTGGCCGTGGACGACCTTCACCCGGTCGTCACAGACCCGTCGCTCGTCCGGCAGCGCCGCCAGCCACGCCATCTGTTCGTCGGATAACTGTTCCGTGGCGTGTTCGACGCCGGCCTGTGCCATCCCGTTGAACGCGAACGGCGTCTCGACGGCGACTGCTCGGTCGTGATTGCCCATCACCGTCGGGACCGCTTCGGTCGGCCAGGGAACGCCGTCCGGGAGCGCGTCGGTGTGTCCGCGCATCGCGTCCACACAGTCGCCGTGCCAGGGGTTGTAGCCGACCACGTCGCCCGCACAGACCAGCCCGTCAACCGGCGGCATGTCCGCAAGCACCGCCGCTAGCGCCACCCGATTGCCGTGGATATCAGAGAGTATGCCGAGCTTCATTGCTAGTGTCTACCCCCTGTGGGGTCTTGAGTGTCGGTCCTGGCTCAGTATTTGTGTCCGCTGTGCGTTCGCGGCTATCCGCTCACTCCCCGTTGTACACTGCCACGTCGAACTCGCCCGCCGACCCCGCGACGCCGGCCGAACAGACAGCGTGCTCGTACTCGTGGTCGTACACCTCGCGGGCCACCTCGCTGGCGTCGGTCGCGGCCAAGTCGAACGCCGTCGGGCTGTTCTCCTCGTAGGTCGCCACCAGCGTCGGCTCGGCGACCTCCTCGACGAGCAGGGCGTCCCGGCGGACGGTCCCGATGACTCCGCCCGGGCCGTCGGCGTTCGTCGTCGGGTCCGCCGCGTCGACGCCGACGATGCCGGCGACCCGCGGCGTGTCGTAGTCGTCTTTCTCGAAGTCCAGCGATAGGAGCGGCTCCGCGATGGCGTCCCGCGCCGGATAGCCCAGTTCGAGCTTTTCCGCGATGGGGTCGACGTGGGAGCCGTTGCCGACGACCGCGCCACGTTCGGTGACGCGCACGCCGTTGTAGGAGATGTAGGGGTTGTCCGTCTCCGGGGCCTCCGGCGTCGGCTCGACGGTGACCGTACCGTCGCGCTGTACTGCCTGGCGGTTGGGGAACGAGCGCGAGGAGACGCGGTACGCGCCGACCTCGGGACTGACGACGACGAATCGTCCGACGTACATACGCGACTGTGCACGACAACTGGAAAAAGCGCTGTCGATGTTCTGCTGCGCCGAGACGTTCGACCGGTAGCGTATTTGAGAGCTGGTGGCATACGCCATGCGGCGATGAATCGCGCAACGCTTACAAAGGGGCACCCGATACTGTAGAGTGCGCACAGTCCATTGGGGTAGAGGCCAATCCTGAAGCCTTCTGGGGGCTTCGACCCTGGTTCGAATCCAGGATGGACTATTTTTCTGACGCAAGAAGGTGAGCGACAGCGGTCCGTCCACTCGTCCGAACGCCGACAGACCAGCACAGTGAGTTAGTCGCCGCTTCGGGACGGGGCCTCGCCACTGGCTACTTATAGCTCCCTTCCAGAGAGAACATATGGCACCGACGCACGTCCTCGTCCCGCTGGATGGCTCACCGCTGGCCGACGAGGCGCTGACCTACGCGCTGGAGACGTTCGACTGCCGGATTACGGTGTTGAACGTCGTCGCTCCAATCGATACGGGGATGAGCGAAGGCGGCTTGCTCGAACCGGACGCGGACCGCCAAGAGGCCGCCGACGAGCGGGCCGCGAATCTCGTCGACCGGGCGTCACAGCAGGCCAACGAGGTCGGCCGGCAGGTCGAGACAACTGTCGAGACCGGTGACCCCGCTGAGACGATTCTGAGCTACGTCGAGGAGGCCGACGTGGACCAGGTGGTGATGGGCGGCCACGGCGGGACGCGAAACGAGATCGCCCGGCGGTTGCTGGGGACCGTCGCGACGGCGGTCGTCAGCGAAGCGCCGGTGACGGTGACGGTCGTCCGGTAGTCGTCGACCCGGACGGCACGCGGGAACCTTTCAGACCTGGCTGCCGAGAGCCGCTTCCAGAACCTGATACACGCCGAAGCCGAGCACGACGCTGGTGACGAGCGTGATGAGCCAGAACCCGACAGTCACGCCGATCTTCCGGCGAGAGACGCCGGCGGAGCCGCCGGCCAGGCCGCCGCCGATGACCCCGGAGATGATGATGTTGTTGAACGAGATGGGGATGCCCAGCGCGATGGCGGCCTGGGCGATGATGAACCCGGGGACCAGCGCGGCAATTGAGCGACGGACACCCAGTTGGGCGTACTCGCGGGAGGTCGCCTGTAGCAGGCGGGGGGCACCCATCCACGCACCGCCGAGGATACCTACTGCACCGAGGGCCAGCAACAGCAGCCCGGGCAGGCCGAGCTCGACGCGGTAGAGGTTCTCCAGCGGTCCGGTCGCGAGGCCGACCTGACTCCCGCCGCTAGAGAAGGCGACGACGCTGCCGAGAACGACGAGAAAGGTCTTGATACCCTTGTCGACGGAGGCCTGGGTTTGCAGGCGGATGTAGTAGAAGCTCCCGGCCGCGACCAGCAGCGTCGCGGCGACGGCGGCGATATCCGTTCCGGTGACCATCGCGGCGAAGCCAGCTAGCGACCCCTGGTCGGTGCCGGCCGGCGACGGGATGATGCTCAACTGGACGTTAGCGACGATACCACCGACGACGCCGGCGAGTAACGGGACCCCGACCGTCTCGGGGATGTCGTCCCGGCGCAACACTGTCGCGGTGAGATAGGCCAGGCTCCCCGACACAGGCGGGACGAGCAGCCAAAAGGTGGCGATTCGGCGGTAGGTGTCGAAGACCGGCTCGCCGCCGAGCGAGAGGCCGACGCCGACCATCGCGCCCGTCGTCGCGAACGCCGCCGGAACGGGGTAGCCCGAGTAGATCCCGAACGCCATGAACCCCGTCGCGGTCAGTAGCCCGGCGACGGCTGCGAGCGATGTGATCGCGACGCCGTCGATGAGGCCAGCGCCGACCGTTTCCGAGATGCTTCCGCCCTGGGTCAGTGCGCCTAGCGCGGCGAGAATGCCGATCAGGAAGGCGGCGCGCATCGTCGAGATAGCGTTCGCGCCGATGGCCGGTGCGAAGGGCGGCGAGTTGCTGTTCGCACCGAGCGTCCAGGCCGTCACCAGGCCGGTGATCGTCGCGAGGGCGACCAGCGCCCAGAAGACGACGGTGGTCACCGCGTGTTGGGCCCCTTCGGGGCCTGCCAGTTGCTGCTGTGTGAACGCGACCAGACTGTCATTGGCAGCCGTTCACACCCAGTACATAAAATGCCCGCGGCGTCGGTGGCAGAATCCGACCGACCCCGCCTTGCCATGGTTTGTCGCCGATGTGGCTAATGTGCGACACCGAAGTCTTTAACGCCTATCGACACCGCTGGTGGGACATGTCACAACGAAGACGCACGTTCATCAGCAGTGTCGGTACCGCAACCGCAATCGGGTTAGCCGGGTGCCTCGGTGGCGATGGCGGTGACGGCAACGGGGGCGACGGTGGCGACACCGACAGCGATGGGAGCGATGGCGGCGACGGCGATAGCGGCCCCGCCGCTCGTATCGGAATGGTGTACGCGACGGGCGGACTCGGCGACGGGTCGTTCAACGACCAGGCCCAGACCGGCGCGATCCGGGCGGCGGACGAGCTGAACATCGAGTACGACGAGTCTCAGCCGGAAGCGGTACAGGACTTCGGGAGCCTCCAGCAGCAGTACGCACAGTCCTCGAACCCGGACTACGATCTCGTCTGCTGTATCGGCTTCCTGCAGGCGGACGCCCTCACGGAGAACGCCGAGCAGTACCCGGACCAGAACTTCATGATCGTCGACTCCGTCGTCGAAGCGGACAACGTCGGGTCATACGTGTTCGGCGAGCACCAGGGCTCGTTCCTCGTTGGCCTGATGGCCGCTCGGCTGTCCAGCCAGGACTTTTCCGCCGGGGCCGGCTCCACGCAGGGCGACTCCACGAACGTCGGCTTCGTTGGCGGCGTCGAGGGTGACCTCATCGGTCGCTTCGAAGCCGGCTACAAGGCCGGCGTCAAGCACGCCAACGAGGACATCGACATCCAGACGGCCTACGTCGGCGATTTCAACGATCCCTCCGGCGGGCAGGAGGCGGCCCTCTCGATGTACAACTCCGGCGCGGACATCGTCTACCACGCGGCCGGCAACACCGGGACCGGCGTGTTCCGGGCGGCCCAGGAGGCGGGCCGGTTCGCTATCGGCGTCGACCGCGACCAGTCGGTCACGAAAGACAACTTCAGCGACGTCATCCTCGCGAGCATGGTCAAGCGCGTCGACAACGCGGTGTACACGTCGGTCGAATCGGTCGTCAACGACAACTTCGAGGGTGGCGCGGTGAACACGCTCGGCCTCGAACAGAACGGTGTCGAAGCGGTGTACGGCCAGCAACTCGGCTCGGAGATCCCACAGGACGTCAAAGACGAGGTGTCCGAGGTCCGCCAGAGCATCATCGACGGCGACATCAGCGTGCCGACTGACCCCGGCAACGTCTGAACCGGCCCACTAACCACACGCAGGTACCGCATATTTTTGCCAGACCTGTGGAACCGTGAAGTTAAAACTACGGGCGGATAACCGCTCTGAGTATGGAACAGGCCGTCCACCTCGACGGTATCACGAAGCGGTTCCCGGGGGTCGTCGCGAACGACGATGTCGATCTGGCGGTCGAGAAGGGGACGGTCCACGCACTGCTCGGCGAGAACGGTGCGGGCAAGACCACCCTGATGAACGTCCTCTACGGGCTCTACCAGCCCACCGAGGGGACGGTCAACGTCCACGGCGAGAAACAGCAGTTCGACTCGCCGCGCGACGCCATCGACGAGGGCGTCGGCATGATCCACCAGCACTTCATGCTGGTCGATCCGATGACCGTCACCGAGAACATCACGCTCGGCAACGAGCCCCGCAAGTGGCTCGGACTCACGGTTGACCGCGAGCAGTCCCGCCAAGAGGTCAGTGAACTGTCCGAACGGTACGGCTTCGACGTTGACCCGGACGCCCGCATCGAGGATGTCGGCGTCGGGGTCCAGCAGCGCGTCGAGATCCTCAAAGCGCTCTACCGCGGCGCGGACGTCCTGATTCTGGACGAACCGACGGCAGTTCTCACACCACAGGAAGTCGAAGACCTCTTTCGCGTCCTCGAGGAGCTGACGGACCAGGGGAAGACGATCATTTTCATCACCCACAAGCTCGGCGAGGCGATGGAAGCCGCCGACGAGATCACGGTCCTGCGCGAAGGGAAAAACGTCGGGACGGTGCCGGCCGACGACATCACCCGCGAGGAACTGGCCGAGATGATGGTCGGCCGCGAGGTGCTGCTGGACTCAGACCGCGACCCCGCAACGCCGGGCCAGTCGATCCTCGACGTCGAGGACCTCGTCGTAGAGGACGACCGGGGCGTCCGCGCGGTCGACGGGATTTCGCTCAACGTCCGGGCCGGCGAGGTGCTCGGGATCGCCGGCGTCGACGGGAACGGGCAGTCGGAACTGGTCGAGGCGATCACCGGGCTCCAGTTGCCCGACGAGGGAACGATCACGTACGACGGCGTCGACCGAACCACCGACAGCCGCCGGGAGCGCATCGAGGCTGGGATGGCCTACATCCCGGAAGACCGCCAGGAACGGGGGCTTGTGATGGACTTCGACCTCGTCGAGAACGGTCTGCTGGGGAGCCAGCACGCGGCCGACTACACATCGAACGGACGCATCAACTGGGACCACACGCGCGACCACGCGGAGGACATAATCGAGGAGTACGACGTTCGGCCGCCGGACGCCGACGCCCACGCGAAGTCCCTCTCCGGGGGGAACCAGCAGAAGTTCGTCGTCGGCCGGGAGTTCGCCCGGGACCCCCGCCTCGTCGTCGCCTCCCACCCCACCCGCGGCGTCGACGTGGGATCGATGGAGTTCATCCACGACCGGCTCAACGCACTCCGCGAAGCGGGCCGGGCCGTGTTGCTCATCTCCTCGAACCTCGATGAGGTCCAGTCGCTCTCGGACCGCCTCGCCGTCATCTACGAGGGCGAGATCATCGATATCGTCGACCCCGAGCGCGTGACCGAGGAACAGCTCGGCCTGTTGATGGCCGGCCAGCAACCCGACGCCGTCCCGACCATCGCGGCGGACGGGGAGGGCCGCCAATGAGCGACGATGGCCCGTCGCAAAACGGCGACGACCCGCCGACGCCGGACTCGGACGACCGGTGGTCACAGTACCGACAGCGACTCATCAGGCTGGGCCAGACCTCTGTCGGCGAGCGGGTTCTCATCGCCCTCTCGGCGCTGGTGCTCTCTATCGTCGTCGGGACGGTCATCGTTACTGTCGCGGGACTGATGGCGACCTGTCGGTCCCCGGTGCTCACGTTCGGCTCCACGACGCTGTGTTACGACCCGTTCTACGTGTTCAACCGGCTGTTCCTCGGTGCGCTGGGCGACCCCTTCGTCGGGGGGTGGTCGCCGCTGAACGCGCAGTTCGCGGCGACGCTCCGGGAGACGACGATACTGGTGTTCACTGGCCTCTCGGTGGCCTTAGCGTTCCGGGCGGGCATCTTCAACATCGGGACGCAGGGCCAGCTCATCGTCGGCGCGCTGGCGGCCGCACTGACGGTGCTGTGGGCCGGCTCGCTGGTCTCCGGGGCGCTCGCGCTCGTCCTGTTGATCCCGCTCGGGCTGCTCGCCGGCGCGGTCGGGGGCGGCTTCTACGGCGCGATTCCCGGCGCGCTGAAGGCCTACGCCGACGCGAACGAGGTCATTACGACGATCATGCTCAACTTCGTCGCCGTTCGGGTGACGCTGTATCTCGTCCGGAACCACTTCGCCGACCCGACGAGCCAGGCGACACAGACCCGGACGCTGCCCGTCGAGGGGCAGTTCCCCTCGATCCTGTTCGACCCGCGGACGGATTTCTCGCTGCTCGCGCTCCTGATTGCGCTCGTGTTCGTCGGCGGCGTCTACTACCTGCTCGAACACACGGCCTTCGGCTACGACCTGCGGACTGCCGGCATTCAGCCCGCGGCTGCGGAGTACGGCGGCGTCGACTCCGCCCGGACCATTCTGACCTCGCTGACGCTGTCCGGTGCGCTCGGCGGCATCGGCGGGGCCGTGTTCGTGATGATGACCCTCGGCAAGTTCCAGACCGGCATTCCGAGCTACGGCTTCGACGGCATCACCGTCTCCATCCTCGCCGGCAACAACCCCATCGGGGCCGTCTTCGCCGCGCTCCTCTTCGGCGTCCTCAAGTCCGGTTCGAACGTGGTGGCCTTCGCGACCAACGTGCCGCCACAGCTCGTCGGTGTCCTGCGTGGGCTCATCATCCTGTTCGTCGCGATGCCGGAGTTCTTCCGTATCATCGGCCGCCGGCTCTCGACGCGCGAGCCCGACAGCCAGGCCACCGCGACCGCGGGAGGTGGGGCCGATGACTAACGACAGCGCCATGGACCGCCTCCACTCGGCTTCGGGCCGGCTGTTTATCGCCGCCGCGGCGTTCCTCACACTGGTCGTGCTTGCCGGGTTCGGACTCCTCGCGCCGGCGTCGACACCCGGCCAGATATTCTGGGTCCTGGCCTCGAAGTCGACGCTATCCTCGACGCTGCGACTCTCGGTCCCGATCGTGCTGGCCGCGCTCGGTGGCATCTTCGCCGAGAAGAGCGGCATCATCAACATCGGTCTCGAAGGCCTGCTCATCATCTCGGCCTTCGCGGCCATCTTCGGGGCCGACGTGACCGGCTCGCTGTGGCTCGGCTTCCTCGTCGGCATCGTCGCGTCGACGCTGCTCGCGGGGGTGTTCGCCGCCGTCTGTATCGAGTTCCGCGCCGACCAGATCATCGCCGGCCTGGCCGTCTGGCTTATCGCGCTCGGCCTCGCGCCGTTCGCCTCGCAGGTGTTCTATGGCGGCCCCAACACCCGGAGCGTCGGCACCTTCGATACGATAACGGTCCCGACGCTGGCCGACATCCCGTTCTTCGGCGCGCTGTTCGACGCCTCGCCCGCGGTGTACATCATGTTCGCCGCCGTGGCGGCCTCGTGGTACGTGCTGAACCGCACCACCTTCGGCCGCTGGGTCCGGGCCGCCGGCGAGAACCCGAAGGCGCTGGACACCGCCGGCGTCGACGTGTCCCGCGTCCGCTACGCCGCCGTACTCCTCTCCGGCGTCCTCTCGGGAATGGGCGGGGGTGCGCTGGCGATCAACATCGGACAGTTCACCGGCAACGGCCCGACGATGGTCAACGGCAAGGGGTTCATCGCCATCGTCGCGTACCTCTTTGGCAACTACAACCCCGTCGGCGCGCTGCTGTCGACCACGCTGTTTGCCGGCCTCGACGCCGTCCAGTTGCGCCTCCAGACGGCCGATGTCATCGCCGTCCCCGACTCGCTGGTCCAGACGATTCCGTTCGTCGCCGTCATCGTCGTCCTCGCCCTGGTGGGCAAGACCCGCCTGCCCGAAGCCGCCGGCGAGCACTACGAGTCCGGCGAGGAGTGAGATGAGAACAACCTTCTCTGGACTTGTTTCTGCCCGCAGCAGTTGATAGAATGCGAACAGCCAGAAAGCCCCTGCCGTCTCGGCTCCCGCGACTCGCTGTCGTCCGAAAATCGGAGATTTTCGTGATCACGAGAGAGCTTCGCTCTCTCGAACGACGCCCCGGTAGGTGCTTTCGTCGTCGGGGTTCGCCGAGACGGCAGCCCCTTTCAGTCCCACCCTGGCTGGATTGTCAAGAAAACTATGCGTGGGGCCTTTCTGGGTGTACACAACCACTGTCTCACTACGATTCGCCACCTTTCCTAGCCGAACACTGATGAGGGCGGCAAGCACAGAAAAACGTAGCAAATGTCGCGCCGATATGACCACGCGCGGGTCCAGGAGTACTGGCAGCAGGTCTGGGAGCGAGACGGGGTCTTCGAATGCCCGACTGACGCCGAGGACCCGACGTACGTGCTGGGGATGTTCCCGTACACCTCCGGTTCGTTGCACATGGGACACATCCGGAACTACGCCATCACCGACGCGTACGCCCGGTACCGACGGATGGCCGGGGATGACGTGCTCCACCCGATGGGATGGGACGCCTTCGGCCTCCCGGCGGAGAACGCGGCCTACGAACGGGATACGGACCCCGAGTCCTGGACCCGGACGTGTATCGACCAGATGAAAGACGACCTCCGGGAGATGGGCTTTGGCTACGACTGGTCTCGGGAGATCACCACCTGCGACCCCGAATACTACCAGTGGAATCAGTGGCTGTTTACCCAGTTCTACGACGAGGGACTGGTCGACTACGGCGCGGCGACGGTGAACTGGTGTCCGGACTGCGAGACGGTGCTCGCCGACGCGCAGGTCGAGACCCCCCCGGAAACCGACGGGGGTGAGACGATCACCGACGCCAATCACAGCCACACCCACGGCGGCGGCGTCTGCTGGCGCTGTGGGACCGGCGTCGAGCAGCGCGACCTCGACCAGTGGTTCTTCGCCATCACCGACTACGCCGAGGAGCTGTATCGCGGGCTGGACGACCTGGAGGGGTGGCCCGACGGCGTGCGGGACAGCCAGCGCAACTGGATCGGCCGCCAGGAGGGCGCGCGCGTCGCGTTCTCCGTCGGACACGACGACCACGACACCGTCGAGGCGTTCACGACGCGACTCGACACGGTGTACGGCGCGACGTATCTGGCGCTGTCGCCGGGCCACGACCTCGCACGAGCGCTGGCCAACGAGGACGACGCCGTCGCCGAGTACGTGGAATCAGTGGCGAGCACGGACGACGCCGGCATGAGCGGCGTGGAGTCGGGCATCACTGCAACCCACCCCTACACCGGCGAGGACCTGCCGGTGTACGTCGCGGCGTACGTGCTGGACGACGTGGGCACGGGCGCGGTCATGGGCGTGCCGGCCCACAACGAGCAGGACCACGCCTTCGCCGACGAGCACGATCTGCCCGTCGAACAGGCCGTCGAACCGGTCGACGGCAGCGGCACGGACCTGCCGCACGCGCCCTACACCGGCGACGGGATGCTCACGGACAGCGGCGAGTACGACGGGCTCGCCAGCTCCGCCGCCCGCGAGCGCCTGCGCGAGCACGAGGCCGCCGAGGAAGCGGTGACCTACCGCCTGCGGGACTGGCTCATCTCCCGGCAGCGCTACTGGGGGACGCCGATTCCCATCGTTCACTGCGACGACTGCGGCCACGTCCCGGTTCCGGAAGACGACCTGCCGGTGGAACTGCCCGACTACGTCCAGACGACCGGCAATCCCCTCGATGCGGCCGAGGAGTGGAAGCAGACGACGTGTCCCGACTGCGGGGCCGACGCGGTGCGAGAGACGGACACGATGGACACGTTCGTCGACTCCTCGTGGTACTTCCTGCGATACTTGTCGCCGCATTTCGAAGATGCCCCCTTCGACCAGGAAACCGCCGACGAGTGGCTCCCGATCGACGTGTACGTCGGCGGCGAGGAACACGCGGTGCTCCACCTGCTGTACATCCGCTTCTTCACTCGTGCCCTGTCGGACATCGGCCTGCTGGACCGGGAGGAACCGGTCGAGCGGCTCATCAACCAGGGGACGGTGCTCCACAGCGGCGAGAAGATGTCCAAGTCGAAGGGCAACGACATCGCGCCCCACGAGTACGGGGCCGAGACGACGCGGCTGTTCGTCCTCTCGGCGGCCCACCCCTCCCAGGACTTCGAGTGGACCGTCAAGGACGTCTCGACGGCCTACGACTTCCAGCAGACGCTGTACCGACTCGTCACGGAGTACACTGACAGAACCGAGACACGGACCGAAAGCACCGACCACGATGCGTACCTGGAGCGGGAAATCGACCGGACCATCGCGGCCGTCACCGAAGAGTACGACCGCTTCCGGTTCCACCGCGTCATCGGCGAGCTACAGCGGTTCGCCCGGCTGCTGGGACGCTACGCGGGCTACGACCGGCCCTACCAGTTCGCCTACGGCCGCGGCCTGCGGGTGCTCGCCGGCTTAGTCGCACCTATCGCACCGTTCCTCGCCGAGGAGATGTGGCAACTGCTCGATGAGGAGGGGCTCGTCGCCGAGAGCCGGTGGCCGGAACCGCTCCGGGACGTGGAGGACTATCGCATCGAGCGCCAGGTCGTCCGGCGAACGCTCGACGACGTGCGCGAGATCACGGAGGTTGTCGACATCGACGAACCGAACGAGATCGAACTCGTCGTCGCCGCCGACTGGAAGTACCGGGCCTACGAGATCGCCCGCGAGTCAGAGCCTGACGACGCCATCGTCGGCGAAATCATGGCCGACGAAGACATCAAACAGCACGGTGACGCGGCCGCCGAGTTCGCCGACCGCCTGGCCGACCGCGGCGCGGGACTGGAACCGATTATCGACGGCGAACGCGAACTCAACACGCTCCAGCAGGCCGCGTGGCTGTTCGAAGACGAGTTCGGCTGTGACGTTGTCGTCCGGCGGGCCGCACCCGACGACGACCTCGCGGCCAAGGCGCGACCGAACAAGCCCGCGATCCACATCTCCTGACTACTCGGTCGCGGCCGCCGCCTCATCCCGCGCGGCTTCGTGGGCGTCGGTCACCGCATCGACCAGCCGCTCCCGCTGTTCGTGGCGTATCAGGTGCGAGCGGCAGTCACAGTCCGAGCAGCCGAAGGCGTCGACGCGGTCGAAGCCGTCCGCCGTCGGCCCGTCGACCCGCCTTGCGACGGCGCATTCGACGTCGGCTTCAGTCGTGACGACCCGGTCGACAGTCGTCGCCGCGTCGCCGAGCAGGTAGTCGATGTGCCAGTGCCGGGTGTCGTTGTCGCCGGCCGCGACCGCGCGGTGGCGGTCGATGCGGCCGAAGCCGCCGCTACCCAGCGCGCTCCCGGTGTAGGCGTACCAGCCCGCCGGGAACTCGGTTTCGCCCAGCGCGCCGACCGAGATCGGCCCGCTGGTGTCCCGTTCGAGAACCAGCGTATAGGTACCGCCAGGCATGCGCCCGCTCAGGTCCCGATGTCGGGGTCAGCGGCGAGTTCGCCGAACCCGTCGATGCGGAACGCCCGGGAGTCGGTGCAGTCTTCGTTCTCGGCGGCGAGTTCGCCGACGACCCAGTTGAACCGGCGGCCGAACCCGTCGTAGGGCGCGTCCGCGAGCAGGTCGGTGACGCGGTCGCTCGTCAGCTCCTCGTCGTACTCCTCGGCGAAGTCGGCGATGTTCTCGGCGGCTGTCTGTGCGATTTCGTCGTCGGTCTCGTCGGCGAACGCCGCGGCGAGCGTCTCGCTCAGATCGGACATACACGAACGAACGCGACGATGCCACGTATGCGTTCTGAAACAGCGGTGGGTGTCCGAGCGTTTCTTGTATCGCGGGCGACAATATCGGCCCAATGAAGTCGCTGCGTGAAAGCCCGACTGTGGTCACGCTGGTCGTCATCGTCGGCGTGTTCCTCGCCCAGCAGGCCGTCGGCGTGGTGACCGCCCCGCGGAGCCTGTTCGCCCTCTCGCCCCCACTGTTCAGCCGTCCCTGGACGCTCGTCACCAGCGTGTACGCCCACGCTGGCCTCTCGCATCTCCTCGCAAACGCCGTCGGGCTGGCTCTCGCTGGTGTCGTCCTCGAACGCCGGACGTCGCCGCTCCGGTTTCACGCCTTCTTCGTCTCGACCGGCGCACTCGCCGGCGTCTCACAGGTCTCGATTACCAGCCTCATCGGGCCGCTTGTTCCCGGGATGGTCAGCCACGTCTCCGTGCTCGGGGCCAGCGGCGCGGTGTTTGCCCTCTTCGGCTATCTGCTCGCCGCCAATCGCCTGACCGACACCGTCATCGGGGGGTTCGAACTCGCGCCGCGCGTCCAGTTGGCGCTGGCCGGCGTCGTCGCCGCCGCGATCACGCTCGCGACCGCAAACCCCGGCGTCGCGCTCATCGCACACTTCACCGGCCTTTTGCTAGGGTTCCTTGCCGGGCGCGTCCACCTGCTGCGGCCGACAGACTCGCCGCAGACGTCCGATGCCGTGAACTACTGAACGGCGTGCCGTCGTTCTGGGATAGCTACGACACGCCCTGTCCAGTGGCACGTAGTTGGTAAGTGCTACCAAATAACTCTACCACGTAGATAGACGGAATGGTACGGAGTCGCGGGGGTGAGTCTCTAGTCGTCGCGGTACTACTGGTGCTTGCCGGCTGTGGCGGGTTCGTGGCAAACGGCGTGGACGGCGGTGCGGACCTGTCGACCGCCACGGAGACGGCGACCCCGCCGACTGCAACGCCGGACGCCGGTTCCTCGGGCGCAGCGAACGGGACGTTAGAGGTCCACTTCATCAACGTCGGTCAGTCGGTGGCGACCCTGCTGGTCAGCCCAGACAACGAGACGATGCTCATCGACTCCGGGGACTTCACCGACGACGGCGAGTACGTCCTCCAGTACCTCGACCGACAGGGCATCGACCGCATAGACCACTTCGTCGTCTCGCACAACGACGCCGACCACATCGGCGGCAACGCGGCCGTCATCAGGCGCTACGAGACCGAGAAAAACGGCGTCGGTGCGGTGTACGACCCCGGCATCGCCGCGAGCACGCAGACCTACGAGCGGTACCTCGACGCCGTCGAAGCCCACGACGTGACGCTGTACGAGACGCGCGAGGGCGACCGGATTCCGTTTGCCGGCGTCAAGACGACCGTTCTCGGCCCGCCGGAACCGTATCTCGAAAACGCGGCGCGAAACGAGAACAGCATCGTCCTCCGAATCGAGCACGGTGAGACGAGCTTTCTCTTCACTGGCGACGCGGAGGACGACCAGGAGGCGTATCTCGTCGAGACCTATGGATCGGGGCTCAGATCGACGGTGCTGAAAGCCGGTCACCACGGCAGCGCCTCAAGCACCGGCGGGCCGCTGCTCGATGCCGCCGACCCCCGGACCGTCGTGGTGTCGAGCGCATACGACTCCCAGTACGGCCACCCGGACAACGAGACCCTCGGGCGGCTCGCGGCCCGCTCGATCCCGACGTACTGGACCGCCACCCACGGCGACACTGTGCTGATCAGCAACGGGACCGCTGTGACCATCAGCACGCAGCAAGAAGCGCCGACAGACCCGCTGTCACTGCGGTCCGGAGGTCCGATTGCCCCGGGCACGACCGACCCATTCCAGCCGCGAGCGACCTACCTCGCCCGCTCGTCCCCGCCGACCGACACGCCGGTCGCGACCGACGGCGGAACGCCCACCGAGAACACGAGCGGCGACCTCGTCATCGACCGGGTCCGCGCCGACGCGGCGGGCGACGACCGGGACAACCTCAACGACGAGTACGTCGTGTTCAGGAACGCGGGCGCGGACCCGCTGGCGATGGGTGGCTGGACCGTCGCCGACGAAGCCGGCCACACTTACACCGTCCCCGACGGATTCACCCTCGAACCGGACGCGACCGTGACCCTCCACACCGGCAGCGGCACCGATACGGACACCGACCTTTACTGGGGGTCGGGCCGTCCTATATGGAACAACGGCGGCGACACCGTGACTGTGACCGACGCCGACAACGAGACCGTACTGGAACGGAGTTACTAATGCTACCCGATGGAACCTACACCGCCGTTGTCGACCGGATCGAAGACGGGATCGCCACGCTGGAAGTGGACACTGAGGACGGGCTGTCTGCCCTCGAAACCGAGGTGGCCGAACTGCCGGCGGAGGCGCAGGCGGCCGACGCGGTCCTGGAAGTAACTATCGAGGACTCGGGGCTCGCGGATGTGACGCACGAACCCGACGAAACCGCCGACCGGGCAAGCGAAGCGCAGCGTCGGTTCGACCGGTTATCGAAGCGGCCGCCGCGGGACGGCGACGACACGTAAGGCCCCGCACATCGCGTAGGAGCATGGTAACAATATGCATGGGACGCGTAGCTCAGCATATGTGGGACAGTGACATAGAAACGACCGACCCACCGCTGGGGAGATGTCCGGCCTGTGACGTGACGATTCCAGCGGCGAATCTCGTCATCGCGTACGACACGGCCGGCGACTGGCCGCGGATGCTCGCTACGTGCCCGGATTGTGGGGACGCCGTGAATCCAGTGTGATTCCTGTCGGAACAGACATGACAGAAATCGTGGGAGTGAATACACATAGACACGCCGGCGCAGTCGCCTATATGTGTAGCAACCACCGATTAGGTGCGGTATACTGTTGTTTCGACCAATGATACCGAGGCCAGACAGGGTGAGTGACGGTGGGGTCATCGAGCAGCGATAACCCCCCGTTACCCCATCAGGGCGATACCGATAGACTGCGATCGACGGACGCCGGTCGATACCTTGACACGCTCGTGTTTGCGGTTCGCGGGGTCTGGACTGTGACGCTCTTCGGTGTCCGGCCGTTCGCGTTCTGGGGAGCCGTACTACTGCCGCTGTTGTATCTCCCCTCACTCTACGGCGTCGGCACTGGCCAGGATACGGCGCTGTTCCTCGAACTCGTCGCCTGGCACGTCGCTTCTATCGTCCTCGGCCACGGACATACGCCATTCTGGAGTCGATAGCCTGGTAATACTCACACTAACAGTCTACGGACATCAGCCACTGTCTCTGTTCCACCTGAAACGATGGGGGTGTGGTGACGGTTCTCGCCCTCGGTCTCAGGCGACGAAAACCTGCTCGTCAAGCCGCTCGGTGGCGGTCTCGGCCAGCGTCTTGAGGTTCACCGTGTCCTCGCGGTTGTACGACACCAGCGTTTCGAGTGCACCGTCGTGGCCCTGCTCGTGCTCCCGCCAGAGCCGCACCGCGTCCCGCCCCGAGATGTCCGGTCGGTCCCGTTCGATGCCGATGTCCTGCTCGACCTGTTTGAGCCCGCCGGAGAGCCCGATTTTCTTGCAGGTGTACATCAGGTCCAGATGCGGCCGGTCGAGGTCGACGTCGAAGTTCGCTTCGAGGAAGGGCACGTCGAAGCGCTTGCCGTTGAACGTCACAAGCAGGTCCGCGCCGTCGAAGGCGGCCCGGAGGTTCTCGGCGGTCAGGTCGTCGCCGGCGATGAGCGTCCGCGTGTCGCCGTCCTGGTGGAGGCTCACCGTCGTCACCTGATTGCGGTCCTGGTCGAGTCCGGTCGTTTCGATATCGAAGAAACAGGCCCGCTCGCGGAAGGTCTCGTACAGCCGCCAGCGCTCGCTGTTCGGGAACGCGTGGTCGAAGTAGGTCACGTCGGTCTCGGCGACCCGGTCCCGCCCCTCGTCGATGAACTGCTGGATTCGGTCGCCGCGCTTTCCGCCGACGACGGACGGTTCGAACTCGTCCCAGTGGGTGATTCCCTGCTCCCAGATGGACCGCTCGGTCTTCTCCCCGACGCCGTCGGTACCGATGAAACTGTTCTCGACGCGCACGCTCTCGGGTACAGGTTGGGCTGTATGTAAGCCCGTCGGTGCGGGCGGTGCGTGAGCGACTAGTGACCACCGGACCGACGGTCTGTTTCGAACCCGCTACTTCTCACACATCTGGAGGATGCTGTCGTACACTGATTGGTCTTCCAGCGGAACGACGACTGTACTGTCGCAGTTGAGACATACAGACCGTGGCTGGTCGAACGTCCGCTCACAGAACGGACAGACGAACTCTGCGGCACCAGTGGGCGCTACTTTGCTCATAGTTTCCAGAAGACGTCCGGTGATAAGGGCGTATTTGCTATGCCTATACGCCGGCCGTGCCCAGCCGCTATACGGATAGTGACGACCGCCGCGTCACGGTCGGGGACGAGCGAAAGCACGAAGCCGAGCGACGCCACACAGTAGCCCATGACGACGTTTCTGCTCGCGACTAGCTCTGTGCACGTCACCGCGGCCGCCGCTGACTACCTCGAGAACCGACTCGACCCGGCAGGTGACGACGACATCGTCGTGGTCGCCGTCCGCGACCCCGATGCTCCGTCACGGGACGCGGGTGACGCCGTCAACGTCGCCCGCTCGCGGCTCGCGCCGTTCATGCCCACAACGGAGACCAGAGAGGGCGATCCCGTGACGGAGATCCTGGCGGCTATCGACGAGCACGACCCGGACGAACTCCTCATCGGCCCGCACCGTGGGACCGACGACAGCGACGGCGTCGGCTCGACGGTCCGGGAAATCCTGGCTCGGGTCAACCGCCCAGTCATCGTCCTCCCGCTTCCCTAGCGGGAGAACAGCCCGTCGTCCTCGAAGGTCAGACCGAGGTCGACATCGAGCAGCTCCTCGGCCATCGCGGCGACGGTCGGTGCGACATCGGAATCGGGGTCCGTCGCAAGTGGTCTGGGTGCGCCCGGTCCGATATGCGGAACCGTGTGTGCGGCGTCTTCGACAGATTCGCTGTTATCGCCGTCATCGCCGTCGACACGCGTTGCAACGACGGCCGAGGCCGGTGCCCCGATGTCCCGCAGTCGCCCCTGCTGTCTCGGAAGCAGGTCGCTGCCGCGCCGGCTGGCCGGCACCACGAGCGCCCGCCGCTGTGCGGTCGTGGCAGCGGCCACGGCCTGATTCGACGCAATCGGCGGCACGTCAAGCAGGACGTGGTCGTAGCGACCGGCCACCTCTTCGATAGCCCGTTCGAGCGTCTGTGCGCTCTCGGCTGACTTCGCCCGCGCGAGGCGCTCGAACGGAGCGTGGGCCGGACAGAGCGCAACCCGCCCGTCGGCGTCGATATCCCACTCGAACAGCGCGCTGTCGACCGGCACGTCGCCGACAGCCACCGCAGTCACGTCGGCGTCGAGTCGCCCTTCGACGTACGTTGCCAGCCCCTGTGTGCCGAAGGCCGCGTCGATGACGGCGACGGACCGCCCACCCCGGGCCAGCGTCGCCGCCGTCTCGACTGTCAGCCTGGTCGTTCCAGCCCCACCGGTACACCCTACGAACGCGAGCGTCGGAACCCCCATGCGTCGCTGTTGGACTATCTTTCGATAAAAAGATACGGAATTTTACGCCTGTTCGGCCACGATATCGTCCTCGATGGCGTCCAGTTCGTCATCAGAGAGGTCGGGGCGGTCGTTGACCAGCACGTGGATCGGCCGGCCGCCGTCGTCCTCGAACCGCGGGATGATGTGGCCGTGGACGTGCGGGACTTCCTGGCCGGCGACCTCGCCGTTGTTGAACGCGACCGTGCTGGCGGGGGCGTCGACCGCTGCTTCGACGGCGGGGACGAGTTCGTGCAGGGTCGACAGGACCTCGCCGGCCACGTCGGCGGGCGTGTCGTTCAGGCGCTCGTGGTGGGCCTTCGGGATGACCAGCGTGTGGCCCGGCGACAGCGGATTAGCGTCCAGAAACGCCAGCACGGTGTCGTCTTCGTAGACGGTTCGACCGGGGATGTCGCCGGCGACGATGCCACAGAAGATGCAGTCTTCGCTCATAGTCGTCCCTGCGTCCGGCGGTCACAAGAAGGTTCTAGGTGCCGCCGACGCCGGCCACCGTCTCGGCGATGGCCGCCGTGTACTCGGCGTAACTGTATCCCAGCCGCGAGAGCCAGACCTCCTGATACGACGGGTGGAGCAGCGGAACCACGGGCACGCTCAGCGCCCCGCTCTGCAGCGGGTCGAGCACGCTGTCGAGGAAGCCGTCGGGGCCGTCGTCGTCCAGCGCCAGCACGGTCTTCGTCGCGTGTTTGCCGGTAGGTAGCACTGCCGCCGGTTCGATTGTCTCGACCTCCTCGACGAGGTAAGGGCGACAGTTCGCCAACTCCGCGTCGGTCGGGTCGCGGTTCCCCGGCGGGTGGCACTTCACGGCGTTGGTGTAGTAGCAGTCGTCGTGGCCGAACCCGGCGTCGGCGAACACTTGCCGGATTTTTCGGCCGGAGCGCCGCGAGGTGTAGGCCATCCCCGTCAGATTGCCGCCCCGCCACCGCTCGGCCTCGGGGTCGCCCTCGGCCGGGGCTTCCCCGACGACCACGAGGGCGGCGTCGGGCGGGCCGTTACCCCACGAGATGCAGGTCCGGCTCTCGGCGAGTTCGGGACAGCGTCGGCAGTCCTCTGTGAGGGCGTTTTGCTGCTCGTCGGTCGGGAACGCTGGCACATGCGATGGCACGGCCGTCGGCGGCAAAGCCGTGGCGGTCGCCACCACAAGAGGTTTGCCGCTGGTCGCCACTACAGCGCGTGTATGCCCTCCTACGAGTACAAGACGCTCGACGTCGACACTGGGATGTTCGGTAGCAGCAGCGTTCCAACCGACGAACTGAACGCCCTCGGCGCGGACGGGTGGGAAGTCGTCGCACCGATCACGGAAAACAGCGGGCAGACTGCCGGCCTGCTCCTCCAGCGTGAGCGCTGACCACTGCCACGGCGTTGCCGGCCGTACCGTCTGAACGGCACGCACACAATCGATTGTCCTTTATTGCCGGCGGCGGATGGAACGGGTATGGAACGTTTCGCCGCTGTCGACGACCAGTACGACCCCGACGCCGTCGAGGACGGCGTCTTCGAGTACTGGGACGACGTCGACGCCTACGAGCAGACGAAGGCCCACCGGGCCGACGGCGAGGACTACTTCTTCGTCGACGGGCCGCCCTACACCTCCGGCGCGGCCCACATGGGGACGACCTGGAACAAGACCCTGAAGGACTGTTACATCCGCTACCTGCGGATGCAGGGGTACGACGTCACCGACCGGCCGGGCTATGACATGCACGGCCTCCCCATCGAGACGAAGGTCGAGGAGCGACTCGACTTCGAGAACAAGAAGGACATCGAGCGCTTCGGCGAGGAGAACTTCATCGAGGAGTGCAAGGACTTCGCCGAAGAACAACTCGAAGGCCTCCAGAGCGACTTTCAGGACTTCGGCGTCTGGATGGACTGGGACGACCCGTATAAAACAGTGAACCCCGAGTACATGGAGGCCGCCTGGTGGGGCTTCCAGCAGGCCCACGAACGCGGGCTGGTCGAGCAGGGCCAGCGCTCCATCAATCAGTGCCCGCGGTGTGAGACCGGCATCGCCAACAACGAGGTTGAGTACCACGACGTGGGCAAGCCCTCGATCTATGTGAAGTTCCCCCTGAGCGACCAGGAGGGGAGTCTGGTCATCTGGACGACGACGCCCTGGACCATCGTCGCCAACACCTTCGTCGCTGTCGACGGCGACCTCGACTACGTGGGTGTCGATGCGGAGACAGACGGCGAGACGGAGCGCCTCTACGTCGCCGAGGCCTGCGTCGAGGACGTGTTGAAAGCGGGCCGCTACGACGACTACGAGGTCGTCGAGGAACTGACCGGCGAGGAGATGGTCGGCTGGGCGTACGACCACCCGCTGGCCGAGGAAGTGCCGGACCACGCCCAGGGCGAGGGCTCCGGGCAGGTGTACACCGCCGACTACGTCGAGGCCGACCGCACGGGCCTCGTCCACTCCGCGCCCGGCCACGGTGAAGAGGACTTCGAGCGCGGGCAGGAACTCGATCTCGAAATCTTCTGCCCGGTCGGCAGCGACGGCGTCTACACCGACGCCGCGGGCAAGTACGCCGGCACGTTCGTCCGTGACGCCAACGACGACGTCATCGCGGACCTCGACGACAACGGCGTCCTGCTCTCCAGCGAGGAGGGCCACACCGTCCGCGAGGGGCAGTGCTGGCGCTGTGACACCGACATCGTCCGTATCGTCACCGACCAGTGGTTCATCACGATCACCGATATCAAGGACGAACTGCTGGCAAACATCGAGGACAGCGAGTGGTATCCGCAGTGGGCCCGCGACAATCGCTTCCGGGACTTCGTCGAGGACGCGCCGGACTGGAACGTCTCGCGGCAGCGCTACTGGGGCATCCCGATCCCCATCTGGCTGCCGGACAGCGAGGCGACAGCCTCGAACGGAGGCGGCGAAGCCGCCGGAGGCTGGAGCGGCGATATGGACGACGCCATCGTCGTCGGCGACCGCGAGGAACTCGCCGAGCGGGTCGACCAGGACGTCGACCCCAAAGCCGTTGACCTGCACAAGGGGACTGTCGACGACCTCACCATCACCGAGGACGGCACGACCTACACCCGCGTCGGCGACGTGTTCGACGTGTGGCTCGACTCCTCCGTGGCGACGTGGGGGACCGTCGACTACCCCGAACAGACGGAGGACTTCGAGGAGCTGTGGCCTGCCGACCTCATCATGGAGGCCCACGACCAGACCCGCGGCTGGTTCTGGTCGCAACTGGGCATGGGCACCGCCGCCACCGGCGAGATTCCGTACAAGCAGGTGCTGATGCACGGCTATGCGAACATGCCCGACGGCCGCGGCATGTCCAAGTCCAAGGGCGTCCTCATCGATCCCCACGAGGTCATCGAGAAGCACGGTCGCGACCCGATGCGGCTGTTCCTGCTGTCGGTGACCGCTCAGGGCGAGGACATGAACTTCTCCTGGGAGGAGACCGCCGAGATGCAACGGCGGCTCAACATCCTCTGGAACGTCGCGCGCTTCCCGCTGCCGTACATGCGTGCGGATGATTTCAATCCAGAGGAGACCACAGTCGAGGATGTCCGGGATGACCTCGAACTCGTCGACGAGTGGGTCCTCTCCAGGCTCCAGACCGTGACCGAGTCGATGACCGACTCGATGGACGACTTCGAGAACGACAAAGCGGTCGAGGAACTGCTCGACTTCGTCGTCGAGGACGTTTCCCGGTTCTACATCCAGGTCGTCCGCGAGCGGATGTGGGAAGAAGAGGACAGCGCCTCGAAGCAGGCCGCCTACGCCACCCTCTATCGCGTGCTGGAATCGGTGGCCGCGCTGTTCGCCCCGTTTACGCCCTTCGTCGCCGAGCAGGTGTACGGTGCGCTCACCGGTGATTCGGGGCACCCGACGGTCCACATGTGCGACTGGCCCGAAGTCGACGCCGACCTGCACGACCCTGCACTCGAACGCGAGATCGAGGTCGTCCGCGAGGTTGAGGAAGCGGGCTCGAACGCCCGCCAGCAGGCCGAGCGCAAGCTCCGGTGGCCAGTCACCCGCGTCGTCGTCGACGTGGACAGCGACGACGTGGCCGACGCGGTCCGTGCCCAGGAGGCCATCATCGCCGACCGACTCAACGCCCGCGCTGTCGAGGTCGTCGGCGCTGACGATGAGTGGGGCGAACTCCAGTACTCCGCCGAGGCCGACATGAGCGAACTCGGCCCGGCCTTCGGCGACGACGCCGGCCGCGTCATGAACGCGCTCAACGAGGCCCGCGTCGCCGAGCAGTCACTCGATACCCTCGAAGGCACAGTGAGCGACGCGCTGGACGAGGACGTCGACCTCACCGAGGAGATGGTCGAGTTCCGCCGCGAGACGCCCGAGGGCGTCACCGGGACGGAGTTCGCTGCGCTCGATGGCGGCGGCGTCGTCTACGTCGACACCGCACTCACCGAGGACATCGAGAGCGAGGGGTACGCCCGCGAGGTCATCCGCCGCGTGCAAGAGATGCGAAAGGACCTCGAACTCGATATCGAGGAGCGCATCGTCGTGGACCTGGCAATCGACGACGAGCGCGTGGATTCGCTGGTCCGCGAGCACGAGGCGCTCATCAAAGAGGAAGTCCGCGCCGACGAGTTAGACGGCGTCGAGGAGGGCCATCGCAAGACCTGGGAAGTAGAGGGTGTAGAGATGGAGATCGCGATTGCACCGGTCGCCGCGGCTGAGGCGTCGGATTAAGCGGCACGCAGTCGCGTTACAACGAGCGGGGTTTTTGCGCCTCGTGTTTCAGCACCGGTGTCTACAGCTCTTCGGCGACGACCGGCGCGGCGCTGACCTCGCTGACGGCGCGCTCGAGCGTGTCCGTGCCGTAAACGGCTTCGACGCCGGCGCTGTTGAGCTTCGTCAGGGCGTTGCTGGCGAGCATCGGGTGGACGCAAGTGACGAACACCCGCCGGGCGTTGCGGTCGTCGAGGACGCTGACGGATTCGCTCATCGTCGAGCCGGTAGCGATGATATCGTCGACCAGCACGACGTCCCGGCCCTTGACCGGCGCGTCGCTGGGGCTGATCTCGATGTCGCCGGTATCGTAGTCCCGCTCCTTCTCGAAGAAGTCCGTCTCACCCTCGCCGTACGCGTCCCGGACCGTCGTCGCGAGGGCGATTGCGCCTTCGTCGGGCGAGAGAAAGAGGGGGTTCGTCAGGTCCGCAGGCAGCGGGTCGGCGAGAACACTCGCCGCGTCGACGTTGGTGGCTGGCACGTCGAAGAAATCACAGACGGCCGGTTCGTGGGGGTTCACCGTCAGCACGCGGTCAGTCCCCGTTGAGATGGCGCGGGCCATCGCCCGCGAAGACACCGGTTCACCGGGCTTGAACGCCTCGTCCTGGCGGGCGTAGCCCATGTACGGGATGACGGTGACGACCTCGCTCGCGCCGCTTTCGCGGGCCGCGTCCTGCAACTGGAGCAACTGCAGGTGCGCGTCGCTGTCGACGGTCGACGCGACGACGACCGCTCGCTCACCGGCGACCGCGTCGGGGACCCGGACGACGTGCTCACCGTCGGGGAACCGTTCGTACTCGACCCGTCCCAGCCGCTCGCCCGTCGCCTCGGCGAGGGTCGCCGCGAACGCCTGCGTGTCTGCCCCGGGGATAATCATGTGCGGTGGGTGGCTGTCCGGGCTAAACCTCTTTTCGATTCCCCGACATCGTGGCTGATTCCGCCCTCTAGTAATCATATATTTATTTGACGCCCGCAGATACGACGCTCACAGGCCCTGTGGACCCATGCCTCTATTACGACACAATGAGAATATTCCATAATATTCCTTATACCTAGCTGAGATATTTATCCCCGCTCGACTCCAACGTTCGAGTTGAACGGCCCCTCCAAAGTATGATTGAAGTGTTACATTTAGACGATGAGCCTGATTTTCCGGATTTGGCCGCCCAGTTTCTCGAACAGGAAGACGAGCGGTTCGAAGTTCGAACGGCGACGAACGGAACCGATGGCCTCGCGACTCTTCGGGCGGAGGATATCGATTGTATCGTCTCCGATTACGAAATGCCAGTGATGGACGGGCTGGAATTCCTGGCGGCCGTCCGCGAAGAGTATCCTGGCCTGCCGTTCATCCTGTATACCGGCAAAGGGAGTGAAGAGATCGCGAGCGAGGCTATCACTGCGGGCGTGACTGAGTATATCCAGAAGGAGTACGGAACCGCCCAGTACGCGATTCTGGCCAATCGAATCGCGAACCTCGTCGAGCGATACCGTGCTGTCCGGACAATCGACCGCAGCTACAGGGCAATGAAGACTGCCAGCGAGGGCATTAGCCTCATCAACCCGGACGGAACGTTTTCGTACGTGAACCCCGCCTTTGCGGACCTGTTTGGATACGACCAGGATGAGCTGAACGGCAAACACTGGAAAACTCTCTATCACGACAGTGAAGCGGATCGGCTGGAGAACGACATCCTCCCGGCTGTCAAGGAGAACGAAGTCTGGTCGGGCGAGACAGTTCGATTGACGAAAGACGGTGATCGGCTCGTTACGGACCATCGACTCGCCTACGCTGACGACGGGGTACTCGTCTGTACGGCGCGGGACATCACAGCTGAACGGATGCAGTTGTCCGATCAAACAACCGAATTCGACGTTCTCATCGACGCCATGGAGGACTACGCCTTCCTCACCCTCGACCACGAGGGCTACATCACTCGCTGGAGCGACGGCGCACGACGGTTCACGGGCTACGGAGTGGCGGAGGTTCTCGGCGAGCACATCTCGACGTTTTTCCCAGAGCCGGAGCTAACGGACGATCAGTCGGAGCAACTCCTCGAAACCGCGAAAGCAGCCGGCTCAGCTTCCCACGAGGGCTGGCAGACTCGAAAAGACGGGACACGCCGCTTTACGGTGATGACGCTCTCTGCCAGTTTTGACGAGTCCGGAACCCTTCGGGGCTACGGGATTATCTCGAAAGAAGCCGACGAACCGAAGATACCGCAGTGAGCGGCGCTATTGTGCCATTGCTGCGTTTGAGAAGTCCGGACGGAACTGGGTCTCCGTGTTTCGACAGGGCCGGCCAACTCAGGCGACGGCAACGCCGACGACGTCGGGGACGCCCAGTGAGCGCTGCCGCCAGCCCCCCTGTCCGTCGGCGGTCGCCTCGGCCGCGGTCGCAACGAGGAAGGTCCCGTTCTCGGTGATAGCGTAGGTGTCGTCGCCGTAGGTCACGTCGACGACGCGCTCGATCGCCGGCAACGCGCAGGGCTCCCACGCGCCGGCTGTCAGTTCGTACAGCCCGTCCGCCGCGGCGGCGTGGACCTGCTCGCCGTCGCTTGCAACAGCCATGTGTCGGCCCGACCGGACCTCGGTCCACTCGCCGTCGCTGTCGGTGCTCTCGCTTTCGTAGCGGTACAGTCCGCTCTCGGTCGCGGCGTAGTCGCCAGCCACGTCGGTCACGTCCACGAGACCGAGTCGGTCGAGCGACGGCAGGGCGTACACGCCCTCGGCCGCGGCGAGGCGGTCGCCGTCGATGGCGCGGACGTCCGCGACCTCGCCTATATCTCGCCACTCCCCGGTGTACCGAGCGACGCGGCCGTCGCCGGCTGCAAGCAGGCCGTCGCCGTCGTAGCCGACGGCGGTGGCTGGCCCGAACCCGGTCGGGACGAAGCCGTCGTCGGTCAACACGAGCACGTCCTCGTCGGTGGCGACCGCGACTTCGCCGCTCGCGCCGGCCACGTCACGGGCGTTGCACCGCTCGCTCAGGCTGAACCGCCCGATCTGGCCGCCGGCCGTCTCGACGCGGGTGATGCCCAGTCCCGACGCGACGTACGCGTGGGTCTCCGGGCGCTTCGCCCCGTACATCCGCTTCTCGGAGAGTGCGATGTCGTCGTCGCTCACCTCATATCGCCTCTTTGTATGCTTCGAGCGCATTCTCTATGTCTTCACCTGTGTGGGCATCACAGATGAACTGTGACTCGAACTGGTTCGCCGTGAGGAACACGCCCCGGTCTTTCATCGCGGGCCAGAACAGCCGCTCCCACCGCTCGGTCTCGGCCTGTGTCACGTCGTGGCCGGTCTTCGGACAGTAATCGAAGCGCGGACAGGACTCCCGCTGCTGGCAGCCAGCCTCGCAATGTCCGTCGAAGGAATCAGGCCCGTCGCGGGTGAAGATGACCTTGAACATCGAGTCCCGGCCGACGACGGTGTACTCGGGGGCCTGGTCTTCGAGGATGTCCTGCAGTCCCGCTCGGAGTCGGTCGCCGAGCTCGTTGACGTGGTCGTATACGTCGTGTTCAGCCGCATACCGCAACGTCTCCAGGCCGGCAGCCATCGTCACGGGGTGGCCCGAGAACGTCCCGGACTGGAACACGTCGCCGGCAGGGGTGAACTGCTCGATGATCTCGCTCTTGCCGCCGATTGCCCCGACCGGGAAGCCGCCGCCGACGATCTTCCCGAACGTCGTGATGTCGGGGTCGATGCCGAACGCGCCCTGGGCACACTGGAGGCCGCCGACGCGGAAGCCGGTGATGACCTCGTCGAAAATGAGCAGGGAGCCGTGGTCGTCACACAGTTCCCGGAGCGTGTCGTGGTAGCCCTCGACCGGGTGGACGATGCCGTAGTTCCCGAGGATCGGTTCGGTGAGGACAGCCGCGATATCGTCGCCGTGTTCCTCGAACACCTCGTGGGCGGCCGCCTCGTCGTTGAACGGCACGGTCAGCGTGTGCTCGGCGAAGCTCTCGGGGATGCCGGGGCTGGACGGGGCCGTGTGGTCCCCCTCGCCCTCGACCAGCGTGGACTCCTGTGCGCCGTGGTAGCCGCTCTGCATCACGACGATCTTGTCCCGTCCGGTGTAGCCACGAGCCAGTCGGACCGCCGAGACCGTCGCTTCGGTCCCGCTGTTGACGAACCGGAGCATCTCGACGCTTGGGACGTGTCGGGTGACGAACTCGGCCAGTTCGACCTCGACTTCGGTGGGCGCGCCGTACATCGGCCCTTCGGCGGCGTGTTGCTGGATGGCCGACTGCACCTGTTCGGGCAGGCTGTGGCCCAGCAGGAGTGGGCCATAGCCCATGACGAAGTCGATGTATCGGTTCCCGTCGGCGTCGATGACGTGCCCGCCGTCCCCCTTCTCGACGAAGAACGGATAGGGCCGTGTCGCTCGCACGGAGGAGTTGACGCCGCCCGACAGCACCGACAGGGCGCGGTCGTACAGCGCTCGTGACTGCTCGTGGTTCATACGTCGGCGTTTGGCCGCTGTCAGAAAGAAACTGTTGTTACCCGGCCGCGCTATAACCTAGTAGACGGATGTAACACTCTGACGAGAAAAATAAGTATTTCGTAAAGAGTCACTGTTATACGGTGGGTGTTCATCTATATACTCACGATAATGGCATCCGAACGTACTGGAATATCATGCCAAATTGGACAATTGGGCGTCGGAACGGCGCGTGGGTGGCTGTGAGCGACTGGGTACCGACGACATGCATGCGGTGTGCAGTGGGCTGTGGCCACATGCATCAGGGCGCTGACGAGGGGTACGGTATCGATGCTGCCCGCGGTGACGCCGCCCATCCGGTCAGCCAGGGACTCGCCTGTGCCCGTGGCCTCAGGGAGAGCAAGGCCCCCGACGGGGAGTGGCTCACCCGGCCGATGGTCCGCAGCGGTGGCGAGCTCCGTCAGACCCAGTGGGACGTGGCGCTGGCCCGCGCGGTCGAGGGGCTTCAGGCCGTCCACCAGCGGGACCCCGATTCGGTCGCCGTCCTCGGAAGCGGCCAGCAGACCAACGAGGCCGCTTACGCCTTGGGGAAAGTCGCCCGCGGCGGCTTCGGGACGCGCAACTACGACGCCAACACGACACTGTGTATGGCCAGCGCCGTCACCGCCTACTACCAGGCCTTCGGCAGCGACGCGCCGCCGTGTACGTACGCCGACATCAGCGACGCTGACCGCCACGTCGTCTGGGGAGCGAACCCGGCGGTCGCCCACCCCGTGATGTTCCGCTGGATTCAGCAGTCCGCCGACGAGGACGGCGTCGAAATCATCGTCGTCGACCCCGTCCGCTCCGAGACCGCAGAGAACTCCGAGCACCACGTCGCACCTGACCCGGGGAAAGACCTCGCGCTGGCCCGGGCCGTGCTCGCCCGCATCGTCGAGACGGGCCGGGTCGACCGCGAGTTCGTCGACGAGGCCACGGAGGGATTTGAGGACCTGCTCGCGACGCTGCCCGACGCCGCTGACGCGGCCGCCGAGGCCGGCGTTGAAATGGCCGAGGTGGACCTGCTGGCCGACGCGATGGACCAGCAAGCCCTCATCTACTGGGGCATGGGCATCAATCAGCACGTCCAGGGGACCGAGACCGCCCGGGCGCTCATCGACCTGACGCTGGCGACGGGGAACCTCCGGCCCGGCGGCGGCCCGTTCTCCTTGACCGGCCAGGCCAACTCGATGGGGACCCGCATCTGCTCCTCGAAGGGGTCCTGGCCCGGCCAGCGGGCCTTCGAGGACCCGGACCACCGCCGTCTCGTCGCCGATCACTGGGACGTGCCGGTCGACCGCCTCCCCGACGACACCGGCCCAGGTCCGGTCGGAATGCTCGAAGACGAACCGGATGCCGTCTGGGCCGTCGCCACCAATCCCGTCGCCGGGATGCCCGAGGCCGACTCTGTGCGCGAGACGCTCGAAGACGCCTTCGTCGTCGTGCAGGACGCCTTCCACACCGAAACGACGGAGATCGCCGACGTGGTCCTGCCCGCCGCGACGTGGGGCGAGAGCGACGGGACGACGACGAACATGGAGCGGACCATCTCCCGGGTCCGGTCGGCGACCGACGTGCCAAGCGGCGTCCGGTCGGACCTGGACATCATCGCCACCATCGGCTCGCGGCTGTTCCCCGGCCTGTTCGAGAGCACGTCGCCGGACCCCTCGGACGTCTTCAACGAGTTCACCGCCCTCACCGAGGGGACAGTCGCCGACTGCTCGGGCATCACCTACGAACGCCTCGACGACAGCCACGCCGTCAGGTGGCCCGCGCCCGACGACGACAGCGCCGGCGGCTACCGCTACTACGATGACGAGTCGTGGTCGTTCCCCACCGCCTCCGGCCGTGCACAGTTCTCGACGGGCCGCCAGGAGTCGCTCCCGGAGCCGACCGACGACGACTACCCGCTGACGCTGACCACGGCCCGCGAGGCCGACGGGTATAACACCGGCGTCCGGTCCCGCGGCGGCGAGGCCGGCACGCTGGTGGCCCGCATCCACCCCGAGACCGTCGAGGAACACAGCGGCCTCGTCACCGACGACCGGCTGACCGTCGAGACCCGCCGTGGCTCCGCGACGGTCGCCATCGACCGCGACGAGGGCGTCCCCGAGGGGATGGTGTGGCTCCCCATTCATCACCCGGCGACGAACCGGCTGACGCTTTCGGACCGGGACCCCCAGTCCGACGAACCGAACTTCAAGCAGTGTGCCGCCCGCCTCGTCGCCGCAGAGGCCGAACTGCCGCCCGCCACGGCCGACTGAGCCGATATCGGGCGCGGCCCCGACGGCTCGTCGACACGCGCTTCTCCATCGCCGTCCGAAGTAATCTAAATATGTCCAATTATTCCCCCGTCCGCTGGGCGTTCAATGTCCTTAAACAGGGGATATCTGATGATATATTTGCGGTCTATCCACTCAGGCTGGGTAGAATAGCCGTTCTGTAAACGGTTACTGTTATTAAATGGTGGGACTTTCGGACTTCATGTACTGATGTGGGCACACATCCAAAATAAAGGCGGATTGGTGGACAAAGTCTCGTTATCGATCGTGAACAATACCGCGTCCGTAACCGAGGTGTCGGCATGGGACTGATCAAGATGACGAAGTACCGGACGCTGTTGCTGGCGACTATTGGGTTCAATTTCTCGTTTCTCATCTGGTTCTCGTTCGCGCCGTTTACCGGCCCGATGGCAGAGGAGTTCGGGCTCTCGACCGCAGAGATCGGCATCCTCGCCAGCTCGGCCATCTGGATGGCACCGTTCGGACGGATGCTCACCGGCTGGCTCTCCGACAAGTTCGGCGCGCCGGCCATCTTCGCAATCGTGTTGGCCTACGTCGGCGTGTTCTCGATAGGGAGCGCCTTCGCACAGGACTACTCCGTGTTCTTCGTGTTGCGACTCATCGTGGCGACGGCCGGCATCACGTTCGTCATCGGCATCCAGCACGTCGCCGAGTGGTTCGAAGAGGAGAACCTCGGCCTAGCGGAGGGCATCTACGCCGGCGTCGGGAACGCCGGTGCCGCCGGCGGGGCGCTCGTCCTCCCCCGGGTGTTCGGGAGTGGCTGGAACGGGCCGCTGTTCTCGACTAACTGGCGGGCCGCCTTCTTTTACACTGGCATCGTCTCCATCCTCCTCGCAATCGCCTACTACACGCTGGGCGAGGCCGCGAAAAGCGAGGCGAAACGCCAGGCGACCAAGGAGGACACCAACTTCAAGGGCTGGCTACACACGGCCACGCGCTACGGCACTGTCGTCCTCGCCGCCGCGTACATCATGTCCTTCGGCCTCGAACTGTCGATGAACGGGTGGCTCGCCACCTACTACCGGGAGGCGTTCAACCAGGACAACCTCGTCATCGCGAGCACCTTCGCGGCGACGTTCTCGATTGCCGCCGGCCTGCTCCGGCCCTTTGGCGGCTACGGCAGCGACCTGCTGGCCCGCAAGGAGAAGAACCTCCTGCCGTTCTTCAAGGGCCAGTACCGCGAACAGTGGACGTTCCTCGGGCTCTGTTTCATCGTGGTGATGATGTTCGCCATGACGCTGGCCGGACTCTCCGGGGTCCTGATGAACGCCGTCGTCATCGGATTCCTCGTGGGCACGGGCTGTGCCTGGGCCGAGGGCGCTATCTTCGCGCAGGTGCCCGCGATGTTCCCGAACGACTCGGGTTCGGTCGCGGGCGTCGTCGGCGGCGTTGGCACCGTCGGCGGCATCGTCTACCCGCTGTTTTACTCCGCGCCGTGGCTGGCGAACCTCCACCTGGGGTACTCCGTGGCCGCCGTTACCATGATTCCGATTGTGTTGCTGTCTGCATGGGTGTTCCAGCCGGAAATCGCGAAAGTCGCTAACACGGCTGGGTTCGTCGGAAGCACGCAGGAAGGCACCACCGTCGCCTCCGGCGACGACTGACGCTCATCGCTCTCGAACGCGCCTTTCTCTCTCTTTTCCGCACGCGTGACGCACTGAACAGGCCGGTGTGTCGCGTCCCTCGTCGGTTCGGCTCGCGCGCGACCGACACCTCAGTTCTACGGGGTCGCGCCCCGGTCGGGCGAATCACGCCCGCGGAGCGTCCCCGACGCACAGTCCCGAACTCGACCGGACAACCGATTGCAGTCCTGCGGTTTCACCTCTGTCGCCGGGGCAGTGTATAACCTCTTTAAACACCTCTCAGACGGTATAATTCTGGACGGCCGTTTCCTAACGCTCTCTTACTCTTTATTTCTTTAACGAATAGCGTTATAAGGAATCAACCTCAGTACTTAGACGTGAATTAGCGGACATTCAGATAAATATGAGAGATAAAACACTACATCCATTAAGAATGGGGGCGCGCGAAGATGGCACATAAAAAGGAGGAGTACAAGGCGGAGCTGTACGGCGACGAGGTACGGGAGAAGTTAGAGGAGTTCGCCGAGAAAGGCTGGGAGTCGATTCCCGAGGACGAACGCGAGAAGTGGTTCTCGCGGTTCAAGTTCTGGGGGGTGTTCCACCACCGCGGCGGCCAGGAGTCGTATTTCATGATGCGGCTGACCAACTGCGGCGGCGTCCTGGAGCCCGACCAGCTTCGGGCCATCGGCGAGGTCGCTCGGGACTACGCGAAGGGACCGGCCGAGAACCCCGAGTTCGGGAACGGCTGGATCGACCTCACGACGCGACAGTCCATCCAACTGCACTGGCTCAAGCTCGAAGACATCCCGGAGATCTGGGAGAAACTCGAAGCCGTCGGCGTCTCCTCGCGCTCGGCGGGCGGGGACACGATGCGGAACATCTCCGGCTGCCCGGTCGCCGGCAAGGCCGAGGAGTACGTCGAGTCCCGCCCGATTCTGGACGAGATTCAGGAGACCATCCGCGACGATAACGACCTGGCCAACATGCCCCGGAAGTTCAATATCTCGGTGACGGGGTGCAAGCAGGGGTGTGCCCAGGACAGCATCAACGACATCGGGCTGGAGCCGGCGCACAAAATCATTGATGGCGAGGAAGTCGAGGGGTTCAACGTCCGCGTCGGCGGCGGCCTCGGCGGCCGCGAACCGCGCGAAGCCCGTCCGCTCGACCTGTTCATCCGGCCCGAACACGCCGTCGAGACGGTCCGGGCCTTCGTCGAGTACTACCACGAGGCGGGCAACCGCCAGAACCGCTCGAAGAACCGCGCTCGGTTTTTCGTCGACGAACACGGTACCGACGCCATCCGGGAGGAACTCGACGAACGGCTCGATTTCGAGTTCGAAACCGCCGGGACCGACTTCCGCGGGGAGTACACGTACAACGCCGGCAAGCACACGGAGTACGGTGCCCACGACCACGTCGGCGTCTACGACCAGAAAGACGACAAGAACTACGTCGGCCTCTCTGTGCCGGTCGGCCGACTCTCCGCCGAGGACGCCATCGAACTCGCGGATCTCGCCGACGCCTACGGCTCCGGCGAGGTGCGACTGACCCGCCGGCAGAACCCGCTCATCATGGACGTACCCGACGGGAACCTCTCGAACCTCCTCAACGAGCCGCTGCTGGAGAAGCACTCGCCCGAGCCGAACCCGTTCGTTCAGGGCGCGATGGCCTGTACCGGCACGGAGTTCTGCTCGCTCGCGCTCACGGAGACGAAGGCGCGGATGGCCCGCCTGCTCCGCTGGCTCGGTGACAACGTCGACGTACCCGATGACGTGGACCGAATCAAGATGCACTTCTCGGGCTGTACGGCCGACTGCGGCCAGGCGATGACGGCCGACATCGGCTTACAGGGGATGCGCGCCCGCAAGGACGGCCAGATGGTCGAAGCCGTCGACGTGGGCGTCGGCGGCGGCATCGGCGAGGAGCCGTCGTTCATCGAGTGGGTCCGCCAGCGCGTACCCGCCGACGAGGCACCGGGGATGATCGCAAACATCGTCGAAGCCTACGCCGCCCTCCGCTCCGAGGGCCAGACGTTCCGGGAGTGGGTCGACGCCACCGGCCACGAGACAATCGTCGAACTGGCCGAACCGGAGGAAGTCGAAGGGTACACTGATCCGTGCCTGGCCGACGGCAAGCAGTCGTGGTATCCCTTCGACGACGGCGACAGTCCGGCCCCGACCGACGCCGAGGGCCAGCCGATCTCGGCGGACGACTGACCATGGCGGACAGTTCAACCGACCAGGACGGGGCGTCCGACCCGTCGGAATCCGCGGTCAAGGGGGTGGCATACGACGCGGCACCGGAACTACTGGAGTAACGCGGCCCCGGCTCCGCACAGCCGGCCCCAGCGACGTGACGTGCCCCGCCTCGGGGCGTGTCCGTCTGCCTCTGACAGACGGGGACTGCTCGTGTCCATGTCCCCATTCGGTTCTCCTGCCGTATTTTTCCGGAACTCAGCAATCGTCGAATCGCGGCCGTATACTGTCGGCTGTACGCCTGTAACGAGTTTCGCCACCGCGAATATCTTACAGTAGTTACAGCCAACAGTTTTACTCGCCGTAGTCTCCGAGCTCGCACTCTGCGGCCGGGCCGCCGTCACAGTCGTATCCGACCGCCTTCGTGACGCTGAGCAGGTCGTAGAACCGGCCAAGGGACTGCTCGGACTCGGAGAGCCCTTCGACCACCGGCACGCCACGCTGGGCCTGATGGTCACAGCTCCGCATCGTCTGGCTACCCAGCCCGACGGAGTATTCGTGGTCTTCCAGTTCCCGGATAACCGCCGGCGGGTAGAAGGTGCCGGCCCGCTCGACGGCCGCGGCGTACTGGAGCGTCTGTGCGTAAGCCAGATGGGCCACGCCGGAGGGGTGCTGTGTGTTCCCGTACTCGGCGGTGAAGGCGTTCTTGAACTCGTTCGAGAGGTCTGACGAGACGCTGGTGTCCCACGCGACCGTCCCGACGACGCCGTCGAGCGCCTTCGAGGCGTTCTGTGCCACGATCCGGTTGTACAGCGGCACCACAATCCCCACCTCGTCCGGGAGAATTTCCTGGGCCTTTGTCAGCGAGTTCGCGGCGTCAAGTCCGTAGTGGTCGAGGAAGACGACCTCTGCACCGGCGTCCCGGGCCTGCTTGAGCGGCTCCTCGTAGTCCGTCGTCCCGAGACGCGTCGCGATGCTCGTGAGTTCGATCCAGCCGCTCGACGTGAAGAAATCACGGATGGACGACTCCATGGTCTCGCCCCAGTTGTAGTCCGCGTAGATCTGGACGTACTGGACATCCTGACCGAACCGCTCCTTGAGTACCGGGAGCAGCGCCTGTGCGGTCATGTACGCGTTGAACATCTCCCGGAAGCTGTAGCGGACACAGTCCGTGCCCGTCGTGTCGTTCGAGTGGGTCAGACAGCACATGTACGGGACCTTGTCCGCCTGTGCGACCTCCTGTTGGGCGATGGCGACGGAACTGGACGAGCCGCCGGAGAACATGATGACGTCGTCCTGATCGATCATCTCCTCGGCGTTGACCGTCGCGACATCCGGTTTCGTCTCCGTGTCTGCAGTGACGTACTCGACGGTCTTCCCGAGCACGCCGTCGCCGCTGAGCACGTCAAAGGAGCTTTGTCCGACCCAGCCGCCGCCCTCGTTGAGATGCGTGACCGCGAGTTTATACCCCCGCAGTTCGTCGCGCCCTTCGGCGGCGTAGGTCCCCGACTGCGGAACGTTGAAGCCGAGCGTGACCGTTTCGCCTTCGACCGGATAGTTCCCGAGCGGTGGATGCTCCGGTGTGTTTTCCGTTGTCGAACCCCCGTCCTGGCACCCCGCCAGCCCGGCGAGCCCTGCGGTGCCGACCCCACCGGCGACCTGTAACAGGGACCGTCTGTCAACTGTCTCGCCCCCTCTTTCCAATCGCATAACATCTGTTTTGATGATAAATATATATAATACTTATTTCAATAGAAATGAGGGAACAATTAGCATATCTGGTGCTGGTATCGGCTCGAGATGGACCTGTGACTCTCCCGTCGGCGATTCAACACACTTCGTCCGCGTGGTGAACAGATGAAGGCAGGGGCAGTGTGCCGATATCAGTCGAGAATGTCGCTGGCTTCGGTGTCGACCGCCACGTCGGTGTCGAGGTCGATGTCCTGAATGAGCGCCACGAGGTCCTCCAGCTCGGGAAACGTGTACACAGTCATCCCGAGGTCGCCGTCGTCGAGGGTGATACGCGAGTCGACGACGAACACCAGGTCGGAGTCCGGCCAGCCGCCCATCTTGTCGACGATGCCGTCGGCCGGCCCGAACACGAAGTTCGGCGTCCCCATGTCGATGGTCGTCTCCAGCACGTTGGCCCACCCGTCGATGAAAGCGGAGGTCATGATGTTGCCGATTTCCTGCATCGCTGACCGTTCCATATCGGAGAACCCCTCGCCCTCGCTCGGGTCGGCCATCCCGCCCATCATCGCGCCGGCCATCTGCTTGCTGTCGGCCGGGTCCAGCAGGAACAGGACGTAGCCGTAGGGCGGTTCGTTCAGTTCGACGTAGATGCCGACGCCCTTGTCGTCGCCGATGTGCGTTTTGACGTCCTCGATGTCGAGAAAATTGATCTGTGAGGTCCGAACTGTCGCGTCGAGCCCGGTCAACTGACCGAGGTTTTCCGCGACTGTCCCCGACCCCTCCTTTGCCATCTGATTGAAAAGGTCCAGCTTCCGCACGTCCACTTTCAAGCCCATACCTACCGGAACGGCGCAAGCGGCTTAACGCCACCGCTGGGGGCCGCATGTGTGTCTCACCGCCTCGGACCGACAGCAAAACAGAACTGCAGGCGTCTTCAGGCGTCAGTTCCATCGACCGGGAACTGCTCGTGCTCACACACCGTATTCAGCACGACTGACGTCGAGGCAGATCGGATGTCCTCGTCGGTCAGCAGTGTCTTTATCCGCTCGTTCATCGACTGCGTGTCGGTGAACTTCCCGACGGCCACGATGTCGTGGTCGCCGGTCACTTCGTAGACCGCGATCATTTCGCGTCGATCCCGTAACTGGTCCACCACCCGTCCGAGCCCGTCGCCCTCGACGGAGAGCTGGAACACGGCGGTCACGTCGTAGCCCAGCGCCCCGTAATCGATGTCGACGGTGTATTCGTCGATCACACCGGTCGCCTCCAGGTCGTCCATCCGGCGCGACACCGTGGTCGCCGCGATACCGGTCGCGGCGGCGACGTCACGGGCGCTCGCCCGGCCGTCCTGGAGCAGTGCGTTCACTACCTGTCTGTCGGTATCATCGACCATTTCGTCCGCTCAGACTGCCTCTGGGCCTTCTTTACCGGTTCGGACCTGATAGGCGTTGTCCACGGGGAGGACGAATATCTTGCCGTCACCTTTCTCGCCGGTGTGGGCACCGTCGGCGATGGCGTCGACGACATCCTCTGCGGGGATGTCCGCGACCACCGTCTCGACTTTGACCTTCTGGTGCAGGTCGACGACGTACTCCTCGCCGCGCCACTGCCCCTTCTTCGCGGGCTGTGAGCCGCGGCCGGAGACGTTCGTCACTGTCAGCGACGGGGCACCGACCTCCGCGAGCGCCTTCTTTACGTCGCCGAGTTTGTCCGGTCGAACCATTGCGACTACCATCTTGATTTCGGAGTCGTCGGTTTCGTCAGTCATCTTTGGAACCTCCGTCAGTGCGCATGTCCGTACTCATTTTGCCACCGTCGGCGACAACGCTTTCGCCGCCGCCGAACTCGGGGTAGGTCTCGACGCCGTGCTCGCTGACGTCCAGCCCCTCCTGCTCGTGTTCGGGCATGACCCGCGCCTGGCCGACCATCTTCAGCGCGTACCACACGACCCCGGTTGCGAGGATCGTCCAGCCCGCGATGGCGACGACGCCGATCAGCTGTGCGATGAAGGCGTTGACGACTGACCCGACCGTGCCGGACGTGGCGACGAACGGGAACAGCAGCGTGCCGAGCACGCCGGCGCTACCGTGGACCGGGAAGACGGCGCAGACGTCGTCGATCTTCATCCGGTTCTCCATGAAGCTGAACACGACCGGCAGCTGACCGCCGGCAAGCGCGCCGACGATGATTGCGCCCCACCACGTCGTGGTGTCGGGGATCGCCGTGATGCCGACCAGCCCGGCGAGCAGCCCGTTCGCCACGTACAGGGTGTCGACCTTTCCGGTCTTCAGCCACGCGACCAGCCCGGCACCCATCGCACCACAGGCCATCGCGATGGTCGTCGTCATCGCGACACGGCCGACCGTCGCGAACGCGCCGAGGGCGAGCGAGCCGTCCTCGACGACGAAGACGGTCGCCGCCGTCCCGACGTTGAACCCGTACCAGCCGAACGCCAGGATGAGCGTCCCCAGAACGGCGAAGGTCAGGGAGTGGCCCGGAATGACGTTCGCGGAGCCGTCCTCGTTGTACCGACCCATCCGCGGGCCGAGGACGTACGCCGCCGTGAGGCCCGCGATGCCGCCCATACCGTGGACGATCATCCCGCCGGCGAAGTCGTGGAACGCTTCGCCACCGAAGCTGATGTACGCGCCGGCCCACGTGATCCCGGTGACAACGGGGTAGATGACCGCTGCCAGCAGGAACGTGTACGTGATGTACGCGCGGAGCTTGGCCCGGCCGGCGACCGCGCCGGAGACGATGGTCGCCGCCGTCATCGCGAAGACGGCACCGAACAGCCAGCCGACGTAGTCGTTTGCGGCCCCGGCACCGAAGGCGGGCGAGAACCCGCTCCCGCCGACCAGGGCACTAATCCCTGACCCGATCAGGAAGAACACCGTCACGCCGACCGACCAGGTCAGGAGGTTCTTCGTTAGCTGGTTCGCGACGTTCTTCGAGCGCACCTGGCCCGCCTCCAGCATGGCGAAGCCCGCGTGCATGAAGAAGATCAGGAACGATACCACCAGTACCCACAGCAGGTTAACCCCCTCTGCGAGTACGCTCGGATCGACTTGTAGTGCAGTGTAGCTCATTTCTATCTCACCTGTTTCGTTTTCGTATCAGCAGCCCTCTGGATGTCCAACTTTGCCCCACTTTGGCTCAACTTCTTCAACTCTTTCACGAGAAAGCCTCTGGTAACACCACTACATAAGGTTTACCTTTATGAATACGGAAATTGGAGGGGATGTGGTAGACGACCGTCCAGATTATGGTATGATATTATGGATATAAGGTTGTTCTCCGTCAAGAAAGTCCGTATATGCACACTGGAATTTTGGACGTTTGTTGACCCCAGTTCCGGCCGGAGGGGGCCAAATAGGCCGTTTTTGCTTGCGCGCGCTGTCGTCTGGCGGGTGTTGCCAGCGACAACAGGGTTATATCTCGCGACCACAGATCCGGATATAGTATAAATGTCCGGAAAACAGTGGAGAGACGTGGTACAAAGTACCGACAAACTGTACAAATTGATTATAAGTCGGAGTGGATCTATCTGATTATGGCTTCGGACCACTACCCCTCCGTTCCGGACCAGTCGACGGCCGTGACAGAGGAACGGGCAGTCGCGAACGCACAGGGCGCACTGGACGTCGTCCAGGCGGCGTCGGCGACCGTCGGCGAGCAGCTCGCGGCGATTGACGACCGCGCAACGGCACAGGCGACCGACGCACAGTGGATCGCTGACGAAGTCTCGTCGCTTTCGGCCACAATCGAGGAGATCGCTGCGACCGCGACCGAGGTCAGCGAGCAGAGCCAGCGGGCAACGGACGCGGCAAACGACGGGCGGGAGGCCGCATCCGACGCCATCGAGTCGATGGACGAGGTCCGCGAACTGGGCCAGGCAGTCGCCACGGAGGTGGCCGCCCTGCAGGACCGGGTCGACCGTATCGCCGATGCACTGGCCGGCATCGACCGTATCGCCGACCAGACCAACATGCTCGCCCTGAACGCCTCTATCGAGGCGGCGCGGGCGGGGGACACCACCGATACAGACGGGTTCGCCGTCGTTGCAGACGAAATCAAGGGGCTCGCCGAGGAGTCCCAGCAGCAGGCCGAGGAAATCGAAACGACGCTGGCTGCGGTTCGGGACGCCACAGACGACACCGTTGACCAACTCGACGAAGCCATCGACGGAATCGATGCCGGGGCCGAGCAGGTCACCACGGCGATGGCGCGGCTCGACGACGTGGCCGACACCGTCGCTGAGACGGCCGACGGTATCGCGTCCGTCTCGGCGGCGACCGACGAGCAGGCGACGACGAGCGAAGCCGTCGCCCAGCGGTGTGAGACGGTCTCGGACCGCGCCGCCGCCATCGAAGACGACCTCTCGGAGATACGCGCCGCCCGCTCCGAGCAGACCGCGATGCTGGACGAGATTGACGACGTACTCGCCGCTGCAGAGGCTGACCGGCAGGACCGTCTGGCGGACGCACCGACAGTCTCGACCGGTATCGACGGTCTCGACGACCTCTGTGGCGGCGGGCTCGTCATGGGGGGCCAGGCTGTCTTCCGGTACTCTGACGGGACGCAGGTCGACGGCGCTATCGCTCAGTTGTGCGCGACGGCCGTCGCCGCCGGCCGGGCGGTCTCGCTGACGCCGCCCCCGTCCCTGGACCGGTCGACGCTGGCCGCCGCGTTCGCGGCGACCGACCGTTCGCTCGAGGATGCCCTCGACGACGACGCCCTGTTCATCCTCGATACCTTCGGGAACTGGGACGCCCGGTACAACGTGTTCGACCTCGAACGGACCTCGCTGGCTGCCGCCAACGAGACGACGGCCACCAGACGGGACGCCCCGCTGGTCATTGTCGGAAACATTCAGGGCGAGATACGGATGATGGGCGAACAGGCGGCCAGGGAAGCCCGGTACGAGAACGACGACGGCGTCTTCGACCCTCACGACACAGTAGTCAACGTCATCAACGACGACGCGGTCCCGGCCACGCTCGGGGCGTTCTACTCGGGCGCTGCTGACCAGGAACTCACGCTGGCACGGACTGACGGCCGCGAGTACCTGACGCTCACGGCCTCGCCGCGTGGCACTGTGGGTGAGAAACAGCCGGTATCACAGCTGTCGAGCCCACCCTTCCTCCGAGTCCGAGACGACTGATGTTCGGCATCGACGACACTGGTCGGTTCACGTTCGCGACGGACGAGTTCGCCGCACTGCTCGGCCGGACGCCTGACGAACTTGTCGGGACACCTGTTGAAGCGGTCGTCGCAGCTGAGGACCGCGAGACACTGGCCACAGCGAGACAGGCCGTCAGCAGCGCGCCGGGCCGGCTGACCAGAACCTGCCAGGTTACGCTCCCGCAAAGCGATCTTCCTGGTCCAGTTCCGGTTGAGCTCACGACGGCGGCCGACGGGTCCGTCGTCGGCTCGCTCTGTCGAACGGCCGAGACGGCCGACCCCTTTCAGTACTTGTTCGACCTCATCCAGGACGCGGTCGTCGGGTTCGAAATCGTCAATTTCGTCCCGATTGTGCGAACGGTCAACCCCGCGTTCGTCGAAACCTTCGGGTACGACCGGGACGAGATCGTCGGCGAACCGCTCAACGACTACATCGTCCCCGGCGACCGCGTCGAGGAGGCAGTCAACTACGACCAGCGGACGGCCGCCGGCGAAATCAACTACGCCGTCGTCTCGCGGAAGACGGCCGATGGCTGCCGCGAGTTCATCTACCGCGGAGTCCCGTACGACACGGCCGACGGCCGTCGCTGCGGGTTCGCGATGTACACGGATGTGACAGACAGCAGGCGGCAAAAGCGGCGACTCCGCGTGCTTCACCGCGTCCTGCGGCACAATCTCCGTAACGAACTCTCTGTCGTGTTCGGGATGTCCGAATACGTCCGTGCCCACGCAGCCGACTCGTCCGTCTCGCTGGCCGCGTCTCGCGCCCTCGACGCGGCTGACCGTCTCGCCGCCGTCAGCGAAAAGGCCCGTAGCGTCGAAACCGCGCTCGACGGGGAATCCGACCAGTCGGTCGACGCGGCGGCGCTGGCTCGGTCCGTCGCCGACAGTTACCGCCCCGACGTACCCGTCGAAACGGCGCTTCCAAGAACACTCCCCGTCACCGGTGGGGCGGCTGTCTACGACGCGCTCGACAACCTCGTCGAGAACGCGGTCAGACACACACCCGAGGGCACAGCCGTCCGAATCACAGCCGAGCGGGCCGGTGGAGACGCGTTCGTCCGCGTTCTCGACGACGGCCCCGGTATCCCTGCGGTCGAACGGGCCGTCGTGTTCGAGGACGAGGACATCACTAATCTCCAGCACGGGAGCGGCCTCGGTATCTGGCTCGCTCGGTGGGTCGCCGAGGCGGCCGGCGGCGGCATCGAGTACGAACGGGCCGACGGGTGGACGACCGTCTCACTCAGGCTCCCGCTCTCCGATGCTGACGACGTACTTATGCTGGCTGATACCCCAGAATCCGAGACTGGACCGACGCCGAAGTGATATCCGTACTGTCCCGCCCCCTGTGACGCTCACATTGGCTGTGCTGTTGTTCCAGTAGCGATAGCCAGCCGTGAGCGAGTGGGGAACCTCAGGGACGCTATCGCCTGAGCGCCGCGGTCAGCGCGATTGCGCCCAGCACGACGCTTGCCAGCGCCAGCGGCGACAGCGGCGGCACGTCGAGCTGAAAGAGCAGGGTCGTCACCACGACGGCTCCCCCGACCAGCCCTGTCGTCCCCGCGACGTGCGTGAGTTCGACGGGCGTCCCGGGAGCCGTTCCGAGGTCCGCATAGAGGTCGATAGCCGCGTGTGCGAACGTCCAGGCCAGCACCGTCGCGCCGCCGGCGACCAGCACCGTCGTCGTCGTTGCCCCCTGGAGAGCGGCCACCAGCAGCGCCAGGAACAGCGATGCGCTGGCACCGTCGACCAGCCGTCCGGACTGGATCAGTTGCCCACCGGCGAGCAGGACCACGCCGACGAGGGCGGCGGCGGTCGAGACTGCGCTGATGCCGGCGACGAACAGAGTCACGACGCCCGCCGTCAGCGCCGCACCGCCACAGACGGCTCCGGTTCGCGGTATCATTGGCCACCTCGCCAGGCCCGTTCAGTGACCTGTTCCAGCGGCTCAGTTGCGGGCCAGTCGTGGACGGCGATGCCGGCGGCTCGCAACCGTCGGAGCCGTTCGCGGCGTTCGAGCCGCGCCAGCCGGTGGCCCGCCGTGTCCGTCGCGGTCGGGTCGGGGCTCAGGACCGTCACCGGGTGACCGCTGGCGGCGAGTCGACGGACCAGCGCCTCGCTGTCGTCGTCACACAGCGGGCCGAGGAAGACGACGTTCGCCGCCGTCGGCAGTTGTGCGATGAGCCTGGTCGTGTCCGGCGTTCGGGTGACCGATGTCGCGGCGAAGGCGCGGTCGGTCCTGAGCAGGTCCCGGGCCTGTTGCTGGTGGGCCGCGCTTGTGCCCGGTGCGAGCCACGCTCCGTGTGGCGAGTACGCCGCGACGCCGACCTCGTGGCCGTCCTCCGGGAGCCCCTCGACGAGGGCGACGGCGGCCATCGTCGACCGCTCGATCGCCGTCTCGGCGTCCGGTCGCGGCGCGAGGGCGGCGGCCGACCTGGCGTCGACGACCACCACGACCGTCGCGGACTGCTCGCGGCGGAACTCGACGGTCCGCAGGTCGCCGGTCCGGGCGTACTGGTTCCAGTCGACGCGCGAAAGGGGGTCGTTCGAGCGGTGCTCTCTGACCGCGTAGAAGGAGACCCCCTCGCCGCCCTCGTCGACGGGGACCGTCCCGGGCCGGCGGGCCACTGCCGGGACCAGCGGCAACAGCGCCGAACTGGCCGGCTGCTCCCAGGTGACGGTGTCGGGTTCGGCCGTGACGCGAGTCCGTCGGGCGACGACGCCGACCACGTCCCTGACGACGACCGTCGCCGGGTCGAACACGCAACGGTCGGTCCCGCCGGTGATCTCGTAGGTAATCGTCGTCGACGTGCCGGGTCGCAGCGCCGTCCCCAGCGACGCCGACCCCTCGACCACCCGAACGGAGTCGGGCACGCCGTCGGCGAGTCGGAGGTCCGGAATCGTCCGTGATCCGTCGTTTCGGACAGTCAGCGCGACGGTCACCCGCTCGCCGAGCGCCGGATCAGTCGGCGTGATTGACCGCTGTATCGACACGTTCGCCGCCGGCGGGACAGCGACGCGGTCGTACGCGCTCAGCGTGACCCCGAGCCCGCCGAGCAACACGAGCGATGGGACCTGGCCCACCAGCCCGACGCCGACGGCGATCAGCGCGGCCCCGGCCAGCCCGAACCAGCGCCCAGTGCGGTGGGTCTCGCTCATCGCTCCTCGTCGCGCCGCCGGAGTTCAGCCGTCGCGTGGGCGACACGCCGCTGGAACGGGTGAACGCCCGAGAGCCACCCGGACAGCCGCGCCCGGAGCGATATCGGCGTCCCGTCGAACAGTTTCCGAGCCGGCTCCCTGTCCGTCCACGCGCCGGACCGGAGCGCGTCCGTTGCTTCGTCGGGAGAGAGCCCGTCACGCCGGAGAACGGTGACAGCGATCCCCTCGACGCGCCGCCGGATGGCTTCCTGTCCGGCTCCAGCAGCAAGCGCCTCGTCGATATCGTCGCCGGGGACCGTGACGTACTGGCTATCGGTGTCGGGCAGCGCCACGCCGCGTTCGCTGTCGAGGGAACGAACGAGGAGTGCGAGGAGCGCGACGCCCCCGGCGAAGACGGCCACGGCGAGGACCGGGAGGTCCGAGACAGCGCCCGAGGGCAACAGCGGCGCGCCGAGGGCGGCGAGTCCGACGCCGATTGCTGTCGCGACGAGGCCGAGCGCCAGCGGGACCCGACGGAGCGTCACGCGTCGGCCTCCCCCGCGGATTCGTCGGCGTCTTTGTCCTCAGAAGCCACGTCGTCGGGACTCGCCGCGATATCGTCCGCGTTGTCGGCGGCCCGTTCCAGCGCCTCGCGGGCCTGGGACTCCAGGGCGGCGTCCGGCCGCTCCCGGCCGTAGCGAACCCGCTCGAACACCGACCTGAGCGAGGCGACGGCGTCGGGGTCGGCACCGGCCGCCGCTGCGTCCGCTTCGACCTCACCCGGCGTCGACGCGCCGTCGCCTGCCGTCACCGCGTCTTCGAGGGTGGCCCACGCGCGGTACACGTCGTTGGTGAGCGGAACGTCGATTTCAGCCGCGCTGTGCGAGGGGTTTCTTGCGGAATCCGTCGTTGCGACGGCCGGCGTCTCGCCACCCGCCTCGTCGATTGTCCGGCTCTGGCCGGCCAGCCGCCAGAGGACGACAAGCCCGACCGCGAGGCCGACAGCGAGCGCACCGACTGCCGGGGCGGGGACGCTCGGCAGCAGCGCGCGGGCACCGTTCTCGTTTTCGGGCGGGTCGATGCTACCTGGCGGGTCGCTGAGACCCTGTCCGTCGGGGTTGTCGATCTCGCTGTCGTCCCGGCTCATCTCCGCCCGGTCGGACCCGGTGGCAGCGTCGAGACTCGCGGCTCCGACGCTGAACGACAGCAGCGCAATCGCGGCGACAACCGCCACGAGGAGGGACTGTCGCTGCATACAGCCATTCCGCTCCTGGCACATGAATAGGTTAGGGACCTGTCGCTTACCGTGAGTCCCTGCTGGGGCGATTCGAACAGCCAGAAAGCCCCTCGCGGATCACTTCGGTGCCCGCTCACGCGATGCGAGGGCGAACACAGTGAACCCCCGCAGCGCTCGGCCCCTTTCAGTCCCGTGGTCAGTCGGCTTCGGGCGGGACTGAAAGGGGATTGCTGGCTGTTCGGCGTACTAATTCGAAAATATCCGAATTAGAGTTCGTCTGCGAGGTCTTCGGCGAAGTAGGTCAGAATGAGGTCCGCGCCGGCGCGTTTGATGGACAGCAACGACTCGTAGGCGACCGCTTCGAGGTCGAGCCAGCCCTTCTCGGCGGCGGCGTGTAACATCGCGTACTCGCCGGAGACGTTGTAGGCGGCGACGGGATGGTCGTAAGACTCCCGGATTTCCTTGACGATGTCCAGATACGGCAATGCAGGCTTGACCATCAGCACGTCCGCGCCCTCCTTGACGTCGAGGTCGACCTCGCGGCGGGCCTCGCGTGCGTTCGCGGGGTCCATCTGGTAGTGTCGCCGGTCGCCGAAGGCCGGCGCGCCGTCCGCGGCGTCACGGAACGGGCCGTAGAAGGCCGACTCGTACTTCGCGGCGTAGCTCATGATGGGCACGTCGGTATTCCCCTGGGCGTCCAGCGCCTCCCGAATCGCGCCCACCATGCCGTCGATCATGCCCGACGGCGCGACCATGTCGGCCCCGGCCGCGGCGTGGCTCGTAGCGATTTTCCCAAGCAGGTCAAGCGTCTCGTCGTTGCGAACCGTCAGCCGCGGGTCCGCGGCGGCGTCGTCTTCGAGGACGCCGCAGTGGCCGTGGTCGGTGTACTCACAGAGACAGACGTCCGTGATGACGTAGGCGTCTGTCGCGCTGGTAATCCGTCGCGTCGCCTCTTGGACGACGCCGTCCTCGGCCCAGGCGCGGCTCCCGCGCTCGTCTTTCGATTCGGGGACGCCGAACAGCATCACCGCTTCGACACCGGTTTCGAGAATCTCCTCGACGCGGTCGACCGCTTCGTCGACGGGGACCCGTTCGTGGCCCGGCATCGTCTCGATGGGGACGCGCTCCTCGGTCGTCGCGTCCACGAACACCGGCGCGATGAGGTCCGAGGCGGAGAGGTCTGTCTCGCGTACCAGCGGTCGCACGCCATCGGTTCGCAGGCGGCGCGGGCGCTGTGTCAGGTTCATACTGCCTTTTCAGTCCGTGGCCGGCATCAACCCACCGCTTACTTACTCCGTCTCGATTCGCTCGCGGAGCCAGGCAGCCGCGTCGGCAACGGTTGCCGGGTCGTCGCCGGTGATCTTCACCCGCCCCGGCGTGTCGTCCTTGCGCGGATAGCTCCCGACGGCTACCTCGAACTGTTCGCGGGCCGCCGTGATGTGGGTGACGAGCGCACCCTCTGGCGCGGGCGTGTGAATCGTTTTCGTCGTCCGGTCGCCGTCGAACTCGTCGGCGATGGTTTCGTACATCGCCTTCAGTTCCTCGGGGATACCCGGCAGGACGTACACGCGGTCGATGACACAGCCGGCGGCGAAGCTCTCGTCGGTCAGCAGCGCCTGCCCGCCCTCGGGGATCGACGCCCACGCGTCGAGGTCCAGATCCATGTCGTAGCGGTCCACCAGTTCGGGGTTGTCGTCGGCAAACTGCTCGGCCTTCGCTTCGAGATGTGCCCGAACGTCGTCGGGAACGACGAGTTCGCGGCCGAACGCCCGTGCCACGGCGGCCTTTGTTATGTCGTCTGGCGTCCCGCCGATGCCGCCGGTGACGATAACCGCGTCGAAGGCATCGTGATATCGCGCCACAGCGTCGGCGATGACCGCCTCGTCGTCGGGCACGGTCAGGACGCGAGTAACGCTCGCGCCGGCCGCCGTGAGTTGGCGGCCCAGCCACGACGCGTTCGTGTTCTCCGTGTCGCCAGCGAGCAGTTCGTCACCGACGGTGAGCAGTGCGACCTCCATCATTCCGCTGTGAGAGTCTGCCAGCGTTAAGGGTTTGGCTGGCGCGGCCGTGGAGACACGCTCCGACGCTACCTCCTCTCGATGACCCGAATATGCCAATGGTGTATAATGACATTAAATCTAGTCTAGCCATATTCCGGTAACATACATATACTGGGTTCGGTAAAGCAGACGTATGGTACTTGTCAGCAATTGTGTCGACTGCGTCAAACGCGTCTACCCTGAGCGGAGCCGGACACCGAACACAGACCGTGACAGCACCGCACCGGCCGACGAAACAACCACGACACCCGCTGGGACACTGACAGACTGACGCCAGCGGCGGTAACTGCGTCGGCCTGACGTCGAAACCAGAGCCAACCGCGGTGTCGCGTCGTAACGGCAGATATCAGTAGACAGCTACAGCAATGGAACGCAGCGTTCGCAGCACAGGCAGGGACCGGTCGCTGCTCCGTCGGCTTTCCAGACCGGTTCTCGCGTTCGTTGGACTCGTCGCCGCCGGTGTGATTGGATTCGTCGCGCTGGGCGGCGTCGGTGTCATCAACGCCCTGTTCTGGCTGCTCGACCCCACCAGCATCGAACTCCATTTTCAGACCCACGACGGCCCCGCGACGCTGGTCAAGGGCTACGCTATCGTGGTGTTGACCGGCCTCGTCGTCGCCGGACTGTGGACCGGTGAAACAGTGCTATCGGCCGCCTTCGGCGGCCAGATTCAGGCGGAACTCACACGCATGCAAATCGCCCAACGACTCGAAGAACTGGACGACCACGTCGTCGTCTGTGGCTACGGGACGTTCGGACAGACCGTCGCGGAGCAGATCGGCGACACGGACACCCAGGTAGTGGTCATCGAACAGCAGACAGAACAGTACGAACGGGCGCTCGACGACGGCCATCTCGCGCTGGAGGCCGATGCGAGCCGCGAGGATGCGCTGACGGACGCGGGTATCAAACGCGCCGACACAGTCATCGGCGCGATTGACGATACGAACGCGAACATCCAGATTGCGGTACTGGCCAGCCAGCTTGCACCTACCGTCCGGCTCATCGTTCGGGCCGGCGACCAGCAGGACGAGACAGTGGCCCGCCGCGTGGGCGCGGACGAAGTGATAATCCCCGAAGTCGTCAGCGGGAAACAGGTATGTGAGCGTCTGTAAGCCGGACCCCTGTGCCTGTCGGTCAGGGTCTCGCCCCGACCGCCTCAGCAAGCAACTCGGTGACCCCGACGATTTCCAGATCGTCCTCGTAGCCGCCGGTTTTGCGCCCGTCCTCGTACATCGTCATGCACATCGGGCAGGCGACGACGAACTTCTCGACGGCCGCGCCCGCCTCGGTGTCTTCGAGGGCCTCGCGCAGGCGTTCCTCGCTGGGTTTCGTCTCCTCTTCGAGGTCCATCCAGAGGCCGCCGCCGCCACCGCCACAGCAGAAGGAGTCGTCGCGGTTCCGTGGCATCTCGTGGAGGTCTGCGCCGGTGGCCCGGATGAGGTCCCGCGGGGCTTCGAACTCGCCGTTGTACCGCCCGAGGTGACAGGGGTCGTGGTAGGTGACAGTGTAGTCAAGCTCCGACCCGGAGAGGCCCAGCGAATCCGAGCTGGCGAGGTCGGCGACGACCTGCGTGTAGTGGAACACGTCGTCTTCGTCCCACTCACAGGCCTCGAACGCGGGGTACTCGTTCATGAACGTGTTGTAGGCGTGGGGGTCCGTCGTGACGATCGAATCGAACTCACAGTCCAGCATCGCCGCGGCGTTGTCCTCGACGAGCATCTCGTAGAGTCCCTCCTCGCCGACGCGGCGCACGTCGTTGCCATCGGTCTGCTCGGCCTCGTAGAGGATGCCGTAGTCCACGTCGGCGGCCTCGAAGACGCGAGCCAGCGCGCGTGCTATCTTCTGATTGCGCTCGTCGTAGCTGGGGTAGTCGCCGACGTACCAGAGGTATTCGACCGGTTCGTCGCGGGCGTCCGGGACCTCGAAGTCGAGGTCTTCGGTCCAGTCCGGACGGGCGCGTTCGGGGTCGCCGAAGGTGTTGCCGTGCTGGAACACGTTCATCATCGCGTCCTGGACGTGTTCGTCCATTTCACCGGCCTCGGTCAGCCGGCGGTTCATCTCGGTGAACTGCGTGACGTGTTCGATGTCGACCGGGCAGGCGTCCATGCAGGCCATACAGGACATGCAGGACTCCATCGTGTGAGCATCGATGACTGAAGTCCCGCCGTCGGCGATGATCGGCACGTCCTCGCCGCCGGCGTCGCGCTCCTCGCGGTAGCGTTTCAGGTCCAGAATGACGTTTCGCGGGTCCAGCGGCCGCCCGGAGGCTTTTGCCGGACAGATCGAGGAACAGCGGCCGCACTTGGTGCAGGCGTCGTGGTCGAGCAACTGTTTCCAGGAGAAGTCGTCGATGTCGCTGGGGCCGATTTCGTCGGGACTCGCGTCGCTCGGCACGCCCGGAAGTCGCACGCCGGCTTTCTCGTCGCGAGCGACGAGGTTGGCAAACGACGAGAGCATGTGGAACGGCTTCGCATACGGAATCCAGGCGACGAACCACAGCGCGACCAGCGAGTGGCTCCACCAGACGAACGGGTACGCGCCCGCTGCCATCTCTGGCGTCATCCCAGCCATGACGAGCACTTCTTTGACCGACCAGCCGACGAAGCTCACCGTCTCGAAGGAGACGTCCCGAACCGTCGAGGTGCCGAGAATCCGGATGCCTTCGGTGATGTAGCCGCCGACGCCCAGCACGAACAGCGCGCCCAGAAACAGGTCGTCCTCGCGGGAGGTGTGGCGGTCGTGGAGGCGGTCAAGCTTGCGGCCGTAGCGCCGCCACAGCGCGACACCGACGCCGACGACGAACAGCAGCCCCATCGCGTCCATCACGAACGAATAGGAGAGGTAGAACCGGCCGACAAAGAAGGATTCACCGGTCAGCGGCCGATAGAGGTCCATGTCGATACCCAGAATCGTCGTCCCGATGAGCAGCGTCAGAAAGCCCCAGACGACGAACGCGTGCATCACGCCAGCGACGGTGTCGCGGTCCAACTGCTTCCGGTTCGACAGGGCCAACTGCGCCGCCGCGACCGTCCGCTGTGGCAGGTCGTCCAGCCGCTCGAAGGGGTCCTCGCTGCCCCGGGCGTAGCGGGTGACGCGGTCGTACACGCCGTACAGAAAGACGATGACGGCGAGCGCTGCGAGATAGTAGAACAGCGCTTTCCCCACGTCGCCGATGCGCCAGAACGTCGGGCGCGTAGTCGTCTGGAGTATAGATGACATACGGTAACACGTGTTTCGTGTCCGCTTAAATCTTGCCACGCCCCTCCGCCGTCCTGCGAGAATTAGATAACTGTTGAAAGTTTCTTCTCGTTACGTTGTCCATCCGACAGATATATGACCCTCGAGACGTAGTTTGATGTTCGATGGACGAGAAGACCGAAGAACTCCGTGACATCTTCATGGACGTCTCCGACGAGGGGGCCGTGACGGAGTCTCAGGAAGCGTCGAGAGGGTCCCTGGCCGATACTGACGAGACCGGTGTCGCGGACCGACTCGGTGATGTCATCGCGCGGATGCGCGAGCGGTACGAGTTCCGAACCGAACTCGCCGACGAGGCCCTGGTGACAGTGGTCCGACTGTTCTACGAGGGGAGCGACGACGCGACCATCGCAGCCGAGACCGGCGCGGACGAGTCCGATGTGGTCGAGGCGCGACTGGACCTGCATCTCCTCCGCGACGAGGACACAGAGGCACCGTTCGACCTGGCCGAGTTCCGCCGCCGCGTCGCCGACGACGACCCGTCCGTCGCCGACCTCGCCGACGAGTTCGACATCGACGAGTCCTGGGCCGCCCACTACCGTCGCGTCGTCGCCGCACAGGACGCCGCGCGCCGGGTCTCCCACCGATTCCAGAGCGAGTTCGAGGACGTGCTCACCGACGCCGGGCTGTCGACACAGCACGCCGCCGCCCTCCGCGAAGACGGCCTCGACGAGGCCACCGAGGACATAGACTCGCTTGATTCCGGCGCTGACGTGTCGATGTGACTCTGGGTGTTTTTTATATTGGCTGTCAGTTCTACGGGTAGCGTTTAGTTAGTGAATAGAAGTCACGAACAGCCAGCCGGGGCTTTCTGGCTCTCTCCGGTCCTGATTGCGAAACTAAACACTACCGTTCTACCTGCCGAACCTTCTTGTAGGAGAACACGACCACGCAGGGCCATGCCGACCCACACGTTCAGAGAACTGGAAACGGCCGCCTACTGCCCCCGGAAGCTCTACTACCGCCGCCGCGACGGGGCGAGCGAGATCCCCGATGAGATTGAGTCGGTTCGCCGGCTCGCCCGTGATTACGAGCGGCTGCTGACCGACGACGCCGCCCTGCTGGCAGCCCCCATCGAAGTGGGTCCGGACGAGTATCGCGACCGCCTCAGAGGGCTTCGAGAGCGCCTGGCTGACTGGGACGCGCTGGTCGCCCCGGCGGCGACCGACGCGTATCTCGAAGGGAAGGACGCCCGCGGTATCGCACACAAGGTCGTCGCCGGGCGGGACGGTCCGGTTCCGTCGCTCGTCTTCGCCGGTCGGCCGCCCGAGGACGGTGTCTGGGAACCCCAGACCGTGCGGTTGGTCGCCGCCGCGAAGGCGCTCTCCTGGGAGCGCGAGCGTGATATCGACATCGTCTACGCGGAGTATCCGGCGTACGGCGTAATCCGACGTATCGACGTGAACGCACGGCGGGCCGGCGTCTACCGTCGCGCGGTCAGAACCGCCGACAGTATCGACGGGCCGCCGGGCCGGGTGCGCAACGACGCCAAATGCAAGCCCTGTGAGTTCAGCGACGATTGCGGGGTGCAAACGCGGTCGCTACGGTCGATGCTACGCTAAGGCGGACAACTGCCCGGACAGCAGCGAGTGTCAGCCCCGGTCTTCGAGCCACGACTCGACGGCGTCGGCGTGTGCGCCGCGGCGGTGAATCGTCCCGCTGTCGACGTTCACGACCGTCGAACCGGTCCCGCCGTCGGTTTCGCCGGCGTCGAGCACGACGGCGGCGCGCTCCCGGATGGCGTCGAGGTCTGCGACGGACCGGGCACTGGGATTCCCGGAGATGTTGGCGCTGGTGGCGGTTAGCGGACCGGTCTCGGCGAGCAGTTCGAGCGCGAGGTCGTGGTCGGGGACCCGGACCCCGACGCGGTCCCGGCCGGCGACCAGCACGTCCGGGACCACGTCGCGGCGCTCGACGACGACGGTGACCGGGCCGGGGAGGAACTCTCGCATGAACGCCAGTTCGCGGTCGCTCGGACGCGTGTACTCGCGGGTGGACTCGACATCAGGGACGGCCAGCGACACCGGCTTGTCGCGCTCGCGGCCCTTCGCCTCGAACACGTGCTCGACGGCACTAGCATTGAGCGCGTCCGCACCGAGGCCGTACACCGTTTCCGTGGGATAGACGACCAGTTCTCCGTTGCGGACTGCTGCCGCAGCGTCGTCGACTGTCGCCATCGTCAGAGCTGGGCTTCGACGTCGTCGTAGTCGGGGAAGTCGGGCCACTCCTGGGCCACCCACGCGTACTCGACGGTCCGGTCGCTATCGAGGACGAACACGGACGGCCGCGGTTCCTCGATTCCGGCCATCCCGTCGAGGTCCATGTCGATGCCGTACTGCTGTGCGACGCCGTTGGCGGGGTCCGAGAACAGCCGGTAGTCCCCCTCGATCTCCCGCTCTTCGAGCAACTGCTTGTGCTCGTATGGCGTCGAGATGGAGACGCCGACGACGGTGGCCTGCTCGTGCCACGCGCGGTCGCGGATCTCGTTCCAGATGTACGTCGCCGGGAACGCGCCGTCCATCGCGTGGAACACGAGGACGACCCGGTCGCTGTCGGCACACAGCGACGAGAGCGATTCGTCCTCCCAGAACTCCTCGTTGACGAGCGGGCGCGTGAAATCCGGCGCGGTGTCGCCTTCCTCGGGGTGGTCGACCGGGTCGAGGTCGACGACGTCGAAGTCGAGGTCCATCAGGCCACACCCCCAGTTGTCCCCTCGTCCTCGCCGTACGTCCGCTCCAGATACGCGACGATGTTCGCACTCTCGGACATCGTGACGCCGGTGTTCTCGTCGACGATGGCCGGGACGGTCCGCTTGCCGGACAGTCGCTTGACTACGTCGCGGTCTGAGTGCATCGGCTCGACGAACCGCGATTGATAGTCGAGGTCGTATTCGTCAAGCTTCCGGACGACGCGCTCACAGAACGGACACGCCTGCAGCCGGTACAGCGTGATGTCGGACTCGCTCATACTCTGGGCGGCGATACGCGCGAAAGCCGGGTAAGGGCTTCGCCGGCGACCCCTTCATGACAAGTCTTAATCCCCGCCCATTACAACTTCGACCGTTGATGGCCCTGGACCCACCTGTGCCGTTTGAGCTGTCTACAGCGACGCTGCAGGCTATCGAATACGCCGGCGTCACGATACCCAAAAGCGTGGTGCTGGTCGGTGGTACCGCCACTATCGCCTTCCTCATCGTGCTCTCGGCGTTCTTCTCGTCCTCGGAGATCGCGATGTTCTCGCTGCCCGCACACCGGACAGAGGCCCTCGTCGAGGACGGCGTTCCGGGCGCGAGAACGCTCAAGCAGCTCAAAGCGGATCCCCATCGCCTGCTCGTGACGATTCTCGTCGGGAACAACCTCGTCAATATCGCGATGTCCTCCATCGCGACCGGGCTGCTGGCCCTCTATCTCTCCCAGGGACAAGCCGTCGCCGTCGCGACGTTCGGTATCACCGCTATCGTGTTGCTGTTCGGCGAGAGCGCGCCCAAGAGCTACGCCGTCGAAAACACCGAGTCGTGGGCGCTGCGCATCTCCAAGCCGCTCAAGGCCGCCGAGAAGGTCCTGCTCCCGCTAATTCTGCTGTTCGACTACCTCACCCGCGTCGTCAACAAGATCACCGGCGGCCGCTCCGCCATCGAAACCTCGTATGTCACCCGCGAGGAGATACAGGACATCATCGAGACGGGCGAGCGCGAGGGCGTCCTCGACGAGGACGAACGCGAGATGCTCCAGCGTACCCTCCGATTTAACGACACCATCGCCAAGGAAGTGATGACCCCGCGGCTGGACATGACTGCTGTCGCCAAGAACGCTTCTGTCGAGGAAGCGCTGGAGACGTGTATCCAGAGCGGCCACGCCCGCATCCCCGTCTACGAGGGGAGCCTAGACAACGTCATCGGCGTCATCCACATCCGCGACCTCGTTCGGGACCTCAACTACGGCGAGGCGCTGGCCCGCGACATGGACCTCGAAGACCTCATCGAGCCGACCCTGCACGTCCCCGAGTCGAAGAACGTCGATGACCTGTTGACCGAGATGCGGGCCGAGCGCCTCCACATGGTCATCGTCATCGACGAGTTCGGGACCACCGAGGGGCTGGTGACGATGGAGGACCTGACCGAGGAAATCGTCGGCGAGATACTCGAAGGCGAGGAGGAAGAGCCCATCGAGTACGTCGACGACGACACGGTCACGGTCAAAGGCGAGGTCAACATCGAGGAGGTCAACGAGGCGCTGGACCTGGACCTGCCGGAAGGCGAGGAATTCGAGACTATCGCCGGCTTCATATTCAACCGGGCGGGCCGACTGGTCGAGGAGGGCGAGACCATCACCTACGACGGGGTCGAGATCCGCGTCGAACAGGTCGAAAACACGCGTATCATGAAGGCTCGCGTCGTCCGCCTCGAAACTGACGAAACGGAGTCGGTCGACGCCGAAGAGGTCACGGACTGAGGACGCTCGATAGCAGTCGTTTTACATCGGCTGCCGCCGACAGCGATGGCATGGGCTATCACCACCTCGCAGTCGACGATATCGAACCGACACCGGACCGACCGAGCATCCAGCGCTCCATCAGCGATGCGGTCGGCCTTGAAAACGCAGCCGTGAACGTCTACGAGGTCGCTCCCGGTGAGGACATCCCGCTCGCGTATCACTACCACGACGACCAGGAAGAACTGTTTTACGTCCTCTCGGGCACGCTGGCCGTCGAGACGCCGGAGAAGACCTACGAGGTCAGCGAAGACGAGGTGTTCGTCGTCGAACCGGACAGCCCCCAGCGGGCGCACAACCCCGAATCGGCGACCGAGTCGGTTACGACGCTCGTCGTCGGCGCGCCCGCGGTGGACGACGTACATCCCTACGACCCCGAGTAAGCCAAGCGTCGCGGTCGCTCATCGGGACCGCTACTGGAGCGTGATGGCGTAGGTCAGCGCGAACAGCAGTATCGCGCCGGTCGCGACGTTGATCGCCGTGAGTTCCGCCGCGCCGATGACGCTCAGCCCCCAGACGATGGTGGCCGCAAACACCGTCGAGAGTACGACGTTCATCGCGATGAGTACCCGCGGATCACCCTGAGACCCGCTCGCCCCCTCTTCGAACCCGTTCGCGTCGCTCATGCCCACGAACACGGGCGGGACGCCCCTTAGCTCTTTGGCAGTACACACCGCCGGTCCCTGGCAAATGTGGCGGAATCGCGAAACTAAACGTCGCTGCAGTCCAACACTGGTGTATGGACGTTCGGAACCGTGACGGGGACCCGGTCGACCCGGTCCCGTTTCTCGTCTGCACCGGGATGGCGGTGCTGCTGCTGTTCTCCGTCGGACCGCTGTACGGTCTCGCGTACGGGCTTCCGGTGTGGGCCGGCCTGACCGTTGCGACAGCCGGCACCGTCGCTGTCGCCGCCGTCGCGTACCACCGGCTTGTCTGGACTGCCCCGCCGCCCTGGGTCCAGATAGCCCCGGAGCTTCGCTTTCAGCGGCTCATCTACATCGGCGTCGGGTTTGCCGTTCTGCTCGTTGCCGTCTCCGCCCCGCTGGCCCTGTGATTTACTACCCCGGTGTGTCTGTGGACTGGTATGCGCGAGGTCGAACGCTCTCGGTTCGTGATGGCGCGGCCGCCGGCTGTCCACCGCACGCTCTCGCCGGAGGCGGTCGTCGCGGCGGAGGGGACGTTTACCGTAACGGCCGTCGAAGAGACAGACACGGGCACGCTCGTCACCGCGGCCGGGCCGGGGATGTCGGTGCCGCTACGCTTCGAGTCCCGGGAGGACGGCCTCCGGTACACTGCCGAGGGCGAGGTCGGCCCGTTCGACCATCTGGAGACCCAAGTCATCGTTACACCGGAGGAAAACGGGTCCCGCCTCACGATGCGGTCGACCGTCTCGCTGAACCTGCCGCTGCCCTTCGCCGACCGCATCGCCGCCTGGAAGCGCGGCAACGAGCTGGAGCGGGCCATCGAAGACCTGGCGGCGGACGTGCCCGGGGCGTAAGCCGGCGGGTCAACGTGCTGGGTGTCGGTACGTGGCACTGAGCGACGTGACTACCGCTGGTCGTGAGACGACTGCACACAACCACGGTACGTTTAGTAGCCGTAATTTCAATATACGATCATGAGCATCCTCGACAGCGTCAAGGAGGCACTCACGTCACAGTCGGAGACGAAGTCCCGCCCCGACGACGGGTCCAAGGGGGCGTACTGGTGTGACGACTGCAGCGTTCGCATCAGGGACGTCGAACTGGAGGGCGAGCCGGTCTGTCCGGACTGCGGCGAGGAGATGCGCTTCGAGCGCGCCTCGGGTCGTGACTGCGCCTGTTAGGGACTCCGAATCACCGTCTCCTCGCCCTGTTCCGCGGGGAACGGACCCGTGAGCGACTCGCTGTCCGTCCATTCCTCGTCCGTGACGAGCGCGTCATCGAGCGCCGTCCGAAGGGCGTCTTCGTCGTAGTCCGTCCCGATGAACACCAGTTCCGTCCGTCGGTCGCCGTGCTCGTCGTGCCAGTCGAGTTCCGGCCGGTTCGAGCGGTACATGTCCCGCTCGACTTCGGGGAGGCTCGCAATCCAGGGTCCCTGTGCCTCGGCCCGTATCGAAGGGCCGGCCTGGCCGATGACGACGCGGCGCTCGTTGCCCGCCAGCCAGACGGTGCCCTTCGAGCGGACGACACCTGACGGGAGGTCCCGCAACGCGTCAGCGAGTCGGTCGGGGTGGAACGGCCGGCGGCGGCGGTAGGTGAAGGAGGTGACGCCGTACACCTCCTCGGGGTGCTTGTGGTCGGCGTGTCCGTGGCCGGCGTCGTCCGCATCGCCCTCGGCACCGTGGTCGTGGCCATCTCCGCCGTGGCTGTGCCCGGCCTCGGCCAGCGCCCGCTTCCAGCCCGGCAGGTCGTTGATTTCGTGCTGGTCGAACAGCCCGCGGTCGAACAGCCGGTCGGGGTCGACCTGTGAGAAGGTCGTTCGGATAGTCTCGGCGTCTGGCTGGAGCGCCCGCACCAATTCTTCGGCCTCGTCGAGCTCCGCGTCCGTACAGAGGTCCGTCTTGTTCATCACAACGAGGTTCGACAGTTCGACCTGTTCGACCATGAGGTCAGAGAGGGGGCGGTCGGCGTCGTCGGCCGCTGCGCCGTCGCCATCTCCGTCGGCGTTCGCTTCCACAGTACCGCGACGCTCCGGCGTCTCGCCGGCGAATGCGTCGAGGAACAGTCGGGTATCCAGCACGGTCACGAGCGTGTCGACGCGGTACAGCGCGGCCACGCGCGATTCGGTAGTGAACAGCCGCGCGACGGGGGCCGGCTCGGAGATGCCAGAGGACTCGACGACCAGCGCGTCGAAGTCCCGATTGTTCGCCAGCCGGACGACTGCCGTTTCGAGATCGTCCTGCAGTTCACAGCAGATACAGCCGTTCGAAAGCTCCGCGACGCCGTCGTCGACGTCCAGTTCCGACCCCTCCGCGATGAGTTCGGCGTCGACGTTGACGGTTCCCATGTCGTTGACGAGGACGGCGATGTCGCGGTCGCCGGCCTCGGTCAGCAGGTGGTTCAGCAGTGTCGTCTTCCCGGCCCCGAGGCTTCCGGAGAGAATCGTGACGGGAATGGTGTCGCGCATACCTCCCGTTGTGCGTCGCCTGCCTTCAAATCGCGCCTCGTTTCCGGTAGCTGAACACGACCGCCGTCCCGCCACGGCGCGTGGGCGCTGTCGACGGGTAACTGCGACAGCTTTTACTCTGTGCCTCTCGCACACACGACCCACGATGGAACTGGCCGACCGAATCGAGCGCTTTCGCCGGACGTTACGGGAGTGGGCCCGCGGACTGTACCACGGCATGATAACGCATCCGGCCTACGAGAAAATCGAGAAGGAGGCCGAGGACATCGAGGACGCGTTCATGCTGGCCTGTTTCCCCGACGCCTTCGGTATCCCGTCGCCGGTGTCGTACTACACCGCCGAACTGCTGCCCTATCTCGAAGACACCTTCGAGGCCTGGGAGCGGCGGCTGTGGGACCGGGGATCGTACATCGAACGCAAGGGCCAGCAGTACCACTTCTGATGGAACCGTTCGTCTTCTTCGGCGGCAAGGGCGGGGTCGGCAAGACCACCGTCTCCTGTGCCTACGGCGTCAAGTCCGCGCGGGCGGGTCTGGAGACGCTCGTCGTCTCGACGGACCCGGCCCACTCCGTCACGGACGTGTTCGACCAGTCGTTCAGCGACGACCCCGAATCCGTCGAGGGTATCGACGGTCTCGACGCGATGGAGATCGACCCCGAGACCGAGGCCCAGCGCCACCTCGACGGCATCCGTAACGACCTCTCCGAGCAGGTGTCGGCGGCGATGGTCAACGAGATCAACCAACAGCTAGAGATGGCCCACCAGACGCCGGGGGCCTACGAGTCGGCGCTGTTCGACCGCTTCGTCGACGTGATGCGCAACGCCGACCCGTACGACCGGGTCGTCTTCGACACCTCGCCGACCGGCAGCACGCTCCGGCTGCTCGGCCTGCCGGAGTTCCTCGAAGGGTGGATCGACCGGCTGATGCACAAACGCGAGAAGAGCATCGACCTCTTCGAGAAGGCCGCCATCGGGAACAACGAGCCCCGGCGCGTGATGGACGGCGACCCGGTGCTGGCCCGCCTGCAGGACCGCAAGGAGTTCTTCGAGTTCGCCGGCGGCGCGTTACAGTCCGACGCCGCCTTCTTCCTCGTACTCAATCCGGACCAGCTCTCGGTCAACGAGACGCGGCGCGCGATTTCCGAGATGCGAGAGCGCGACCTCTCGGTTCGCGGCCTCGTCGCGAACAAACTCACGCCCGAACCGGAGCCCGACGAGGAGGGGCGCGGGGCTCGGTATCTCCGTGACCGCGTCGCGACTGAAAACGAGCGACTGCAGGAGGTCCGAGAGACGCTCGACCCGCCGCTGGTCGCGGAAATCACGACCCGCACAGCGGAGGTGAAAGGCGACCTGCTCGACGATGTCGCCGCCGAACTCGATGTCGAGACGAACGCCGAGGCACCGACGTTCGTCTGATACGGATTGTGGGAGCGATGTACCGGTATGTATCGGCTCCGGGGTCGGCACTATCCGGAAATAATCTACAACAGCCCGCGTGAACCACCGGGTCGCCGCTCATGTACGCCGTGCGCACGACCGATAAGTAATCAGATATTGGATTTTTATTTGACAGTCGAAACCGCGTGTCCGAGTCGGTTTTCACGGGCTCCGCAAGTATAAGAAATATATAATAACTATTAATAGGCTAATCTCAGTTAATATTCATGCACATCCATGACTCAAGTAATCTGGATCGTACTGGCTGTACTGGTGACGTTCAGCGTGGGGTATCTGGGGTATTCGAAATACCTCGCGCGGTTCCTCGAACTCGACGATGAAAACGAGACACCGGCACACAAGTACGAAGACGGGCAGGAGTACGTACCGTCGAAGAAACCGGTGTTGTTGGGTCACCACTACTCCAGTATCGCGGGTGGGGCACCGATTGTCGGACCGATCACCGCGGGGGCGGTGTGGGGCTGGGTTCCCGCTCTGTTGTGGATCGCTATCGGCAACCCGCTGATGGGAAGCGTCCACGACTTCGTCTCGCTGTCTGGCTCGCTCAGACACGAGGGGAAGTCCATCGGTTACATCATTGGTGAGTACATCGGGGAGGGGGGCAAGAACATGCTGCTGTGGTTCGCGTTCCTCACGATCATCCTCGTCGTCGCGGTGTTCGCGCTGGTGGTCGCCATCGTCTTCGACGCGTTCCCACAGGTGACGACCGCGAGTTTCGTCTACATCGCACTGGCCCTGCTGTTGGGGGTGTACCTCTACCAGCTTAACGGGCCGTTCCTTCCGGGGACCGTCGTGTTCGTCACGCTGGTGTTCGCTGGCGTGTACGCGGGCATCCAGTACCCGTTCGCGCTGTTCCCGGCCGTCGGCGACGCGAGCTACCCCGCAGGCACGCTCGTTCTCGCGGACGTCCTGAACCTGGGCAGCGGGCAGTGGATCCCCGGTTCCTCCGCGACGGCGATGAACCCCAACCGCGCGGCGTGGGTCCCGATCATCATGGTGTACGCGGGTATCGCGAGCGCGCTTCCGGTGTGGGTGCTGCTCCAGCCGCGTGACTACCTGTCGTCGTTCCTGCTGTACGCCGGCGTCGGCGGCGCGCTGCTGGCCGTCATTGTCGGCACGATATTCGGCACGGCTGCCACCGAGAGCGGCTCGCTGGTCATCGCGGACTCGATGGGGGCGTTCAACGGCTTCTGGGGTGTCGAAGGCGCGGGCCTCGCACCGCTGTTCCCGCTCCTGTTCATTACCATCGCCTGCGGGACAATCAGTGGCTTCCACTCACTGGTGTCCTCCGGGACGACGGCCAAGCAGTTGAACAAGGAGACCGACGCCCGCCTCATCGGATACGGCGGGATGCTCGGCGAGGGACTGCTGGCCGCCGTGGCACTGTCGACGCTCGCCGTGGCCGGCTTCGCCGACCCCGCCGGTGGTATCGGCGCCGCGCTCCCGAACTTCGCGACCGGTGGCGGCATCATCTTCACCAGTCTCGGTATCCCTCAAAACTTCGGCGCGCCGTTCATGGCGCTCGTGCTGGTGAGCTTCCTGCTGACCTCGACGGACACGGCCGTCCGACTCGGCCGCTACATGATGGAGGAAATCGTCGGCCTCCGGGCGGGCGAGACGGCCTCCGGCTTCAACGTCGGCGGCGGCCTCCGCTCGACGCTCGGCGAGATCGGGCGCGGCCGCTACACGAACCCGCTCGTCCAGGCCATCCCGGCCTACCTGATGGTCATTTCCGGCGAGTGGCTCACGCTGTGGGCCCTGTTCGGCGGCGCGAACCAGCTGCTCGCGGCGCTGGCGCTGCTGACCGCGACCGTCTGGCTCGCCAACTGGGACGACAGCAAGCAGCTCTACTCCACGGGCGTGCCGATGGCGATCATGACGACGATCACCATCCTGGGCCTGGCCTGGCTGGCGTTCTACAGCAACCTCTACCAGAACCTCATCCAGGGCGGTGCCGAGGGCACTGCGGCGATCGCCTCCTCGGCCGTCCAGATGGTGCTGGCGCTCGTGCTCATCGGCCTCGCGCTGGCGCTGGTCAAGAAAGGCTACGACAACATCAGTACGGTCCGTGACCGCGGTCGCGCCGGTGCGGTCGAGCCGGGCGACGACTGACACGCGACTCTTTCTCCGTTTTTTGACGCGTCGACAGCGACAGCTACGCGTCTCGCGTGACCGCCTCGAACGGCGGCCCGGCGTCGTCCGGGTCGGTCGCTATCGCCGTCACCGAGTCCTCACCGGCACGGACGCGAGCTCGGGCGAGGCCGCGCTCGCCGCCGTCGAGCGTGGCCGTCGCTGCCATCTGTGTCGTTTCGGTTCCGAGAAGGGTTGCCGAGCCGCTTTCGGTCCACTCCGAGACTGCATCGACATCGGTGTCGGTCGCGAGCGCGACGACGCGGGCGTCGTCCACCGCCGTCAGCGGGTCCCGGACGACCTTTGGCTGGTCGACGACCTGCACGGCCGGGGCGGTCAGGAGGCCGAATAGCGCCCCGCTCGCCGACTCGTACACACGCTGGAAAACCGTCGCGATAACGTCCTGGCGCGACGTTAGCTCCACGTCTCCGGAGAAGTCGACAGTCACCGTCGTCTCGATGGTGGGCGCGTCCTCGGCAACGAGCGAGTAGTCGCTGGAGCCGGGGAGCACCGCCGGCGCGGTCGCGCTTGCCTCGATGGGCTCGCTCTCCTCTGGCAGGACGCTACAGCCGGCCAGCGTGGCCGTACAGGCGACGACGAAACCGCGCCGGGTGGGCGGCGTCATTTCCAGAACCGCTTGGCGAACCGCGACAGCACCCCTTCCTCGGGCTGGGTCACGTCCTCCCAGAGGACGAACGCCTCGACTACGTCGGCGGCCTCGCCGGCGACGGCTTCCTGCTCATCCGGAACGACGACGCCAAGATTGACCTCGTAATGGCCGTAGTAGCCGTACTTCAACAGCGTGCGCTCGCGCTGGTCCTCGACGAACGACCGGACTTCCTCGGGCAGTTCGTCGGCGACGAGGACGAACGTGAAGTCGGTTCGGTAGTGCTCCTCGTTGGCTGTCACGCGCTCGTCGGCCAGGTCGTGGCCCAGTTCGACCAGCCGCTTCAGTTCACCGACCGTCGGTCGGTCGACGCGGCGGGCGTAGAGGTACTCTTCGGACTCGTGGTCGCCGTAGGACAGCGCCGGATGGAAGAACTGCTTCTGGTTCAGGACTCGCATCTCGCCGTAGAGGTCCCAGCGCTCCCCCCGGAGCCGGTGGTCCCGCTCCAGCGTGTAATTGTACATCAGTCGGTCGCTCACCCGGTCGAAGTACGGGTCCTCTGTCCAGTGTGGGACCTCCTCGACGATTTCATCGGGCAGTTCCGATTTCGGGACCGCACCGGTGACGGGGTCTTCCCAGCCGTCCGCACCGTAGTCCGTCGGGTCCTCGCCCGACCTGGACTCGGATTCCTCGCTCATCGTATCGAGTCACGTGGGCGTTCAGTTCGGACCGGTCCCCTGCCGCGGTAGCTCATACCATGGCGATGCCGTGTCGGACGCTTAAGCCCGTCGGTCAGGGGGTTGGTCGTTCACGGGCCGTACACGACCGCCTCGGCAGGTTTTTGATGCTGGCCTTTCAATTGTTCACTGACAATCATGGCGAAAGACACCGAGGCCTGTGGCCGCTGCTCGATGAGTGTCGTCGTCGACGCAGTCGACGAGAACGAGGGCGAACAACCCCACGACCCCTTCGGCGACGACCGCATCGAAGTCGACCAGCGTGACATCGAGCGCGTCTCGCCCGAGGCCTGGATGGGCCGGCTCTCGACCCGCGTCAACGAGGCCGTGAGTCGCTACGTCTGGGGTCGCTGAGAGTCATATCGCCGCGTCGATAATCCAGAAGAGGCCGTAGCTCAGCCCGAACGCCAGCGCGAGCGACCCGATCCAGGCCAGCACCGTCTTGCCCATCTTCTCCCGACTGACCTCGCCGCCGCCGGCGGCCGCGCCGGAGCCGACGATAGCGGAGACGATGATCTCGTTGAACGACACCGGAATGCCGAAGAAGACGGCCGCCTGCGCGATGATGAAACTCGGAATCAACGCGCCGATGGAGCGTCGCGGGCCGAGCGAGGAGTAGTCCTGTGCCAGCGCTTTTATCATCCGCGGCGCGCCCGTCCACGACCCGATGAGGAGGCCGAGTCCGCCGAACAGCAGGACCCCGGTGATGGGGATGGCCGCCGTCGGCCCCTCACCGAGCAGGGGAACTAGCGGACCCAGCGCAAGGCCAACCTGGCTCCCGCCGGCGGAGAAGGCCACGAGCCCGCCCATCACCAGCAGGAAGTGCCGTTGCCCGGCGGCTACATCCGCTCTGATGTCCAGATACAGCAGTCCCGCAGCAAGCGCCCCAGCAAGTAACGTCACGACGATCATCGATGGGAGTATCGGCGTCCCGGCCGCTCGCGCGACGGCGCGGGCCACCGATGCCTGCTCGCTGCCCGGTGCCAGGAGCACGAACTCGATGTTCGCCAGAATTATACCGACCAGCCCGCCCAGCAGCGGCACGAGCCGTTCCTCGGTCGTGGCCTCGTGCCGGAGCGACCACGCCGTCCCGAAGGCGATGCCCCCGCCGACGAAGGGTGTCAGGACCCACAGCGAGACGATTTCGATGTACTTGGCCGTCGCCGGCTGGCCGCCCATCGCCAGCCCGACGCCGACGACTGCACCGGTGACGGTAAACGCCGTCGCGATTGGGTAGCCGGTGAAGATACCGACGGCGACCAGGACCGCCGCCGTCAGCAGCGCGACGATAGCGGCGATAGCAGAGAGGCCACCACCGCTCGGGAACAGGACGAGTTCGCTGCCGACGGCCTCCGTGACGTTGGCGCCCTGCAGGACCGCGCCGGCCAGCCCGAGGATACCGACGAAGAACCCGGCCCGCATCACCGAGATCGCGTTCGCACCGACGGCCGGCGCGAACGGAGTGGACCCGGACGACCCGGCACCGATTGCCCAGGCCATAAACAGACTCGCGGCTGACGCGACAACAAGCGTCGCAATCGTACTCGTCGCGACCATCTGTCACGGCGTTTGCCCTGCCCTGCAATGAGCCTACCGTTCGCGCGCCCATCACGAGCGACTGCCGACACTGACGCGGGCGTCACGGGCAAACGTTCAGGTGGCAGCGCGTGGTTCGGTCCCGTATGTCCGCCTCTGAAGAGACTGTCCGCGTCTGGCTGGTCGAACGAACGTACTCCGACGACGAACAGAACCTCATCATCCTCACGTACGCGACGCCCGACGGCGAGCAGTACTTCCGCAAGGAGCGAGCGCTGACCTCGTTTTCGGATGTACGGGAGACGACGGCCGCCGTCGACGCGGACCCGGACAACCTCGGCGATGTCGGCGACCCGGACCTGCAGGCCCAGTACGCGGCCGAAGCGACGCGGATGGCCGAACAGCACGACCCCGACGACGCTATCTGACCGTCTGCAGAGCCGCGCTCGCGCTTCATTCGTCGTCGCCTCTCGGACGCCCCGACGCCGGCGGCAGGGACGCCGTCTTAGTTCGTCTTCGCGTCCGTCTCCTCGCCCGGCTCTGTCGCATCCACTCCCTCAGCGGCCTCGACAGCCTCGGTGACTTTCTCGGTGTCGACGTGCCAGCGGTCGACGGCCTGCTCGAAGTCGGCGAGCTTGTTCGAGACGCGCATCTTCAGGTCGTCGTCGTTGACGTTGACCTCGAAGACGTACTCGGGGCGGTCGTCGCCGACGCGGCGGAGGTTCGCGCTGATGAGGTCGTTGTCGAAGTAGTAGGGTGCGATCTGTGTCATCACGTTCCGGTAGACGGTGTCCTCGACCTTCCGCAGGGCCTTCCGGCTGGCGGAGTCGGCCGCGCGGGCCACGTAGTCGACGGACTCGCTCCAGCGCTCCATCGCCTCGTCCGGTTCGTCGAGGTTCTCGTAGGACTCGCTGAGTTTCTCGCCGGCGGTCTGGAGGTCCTCGTCAGGCCCTTTACCGGCCTGCTCCCCCTTGCCCTCGGCGACACTCGCCTGGTTCGCGGTTTTCTCGTTGACGTCCTCGTCCAGTCGCTCGTGGCTTTTCGGTCGCCACTCGTCGAACTCACTGAGGGCGTCGTTGTCGACATCCTCGTCCGAAGCGATGTCTTTCAGCGCCTGCGTGATGCGCTCGCCGTGCTCGACGATGTCGACCCAGCCGCCTTTCGTCTTGAATCCTGAAACGCTCTCTTCGATGTCTGCCATGGTATAATAGTTCGGTCTACGACAGCCGCGGGACCTGCTGCAGTGGGCTGTCCATCTGTACACAGCGGATTGCTGCTCAGTGGGGTTAAACGTTTCCGCTGGACTGATCCCTTCGAGATTCTACGACGAAAGCACCACGATCCCACTATATCGACACGCTAGACGCCGTGGTGCCACCGTGTAGCGGCCTGCCCGCTCGTGTCCCTGCTTCGCTCAACACCGAACGGCCGTTTATAAGGATTGCACGCGAACAGCCTCACGATGTCATCCGCACTATTCGTCGTAAGCGAGCACGGCTACTGGGGCGAAGAATGTATCGAGCCGCTGACCACTCTCTCAGACGCCGGCCTGGATATCACGGTGGCGACACCGACCGGCGAGCCGCCGGTGCTTGACGAGCGCTCTGTCGACCCCGAAGAGGTCGGCGAAGACCTCTCGGAACACGTTCGAGAGGTCCACGAGAACGACGAGCGACTGAACGACCCGATTCCGCTGGCACAGGCCGACGCCGAGGACTACGACACCGTTGTGTTCCCCGGCGGCCACGGGGCGGAGTGGGACATCACGCAGGACACTCACGCCCGCGAACTGCTGCGCGAGAGCGTCGCCGGCGGCGACGGCAAGGCCCTCGTCGTCTGTCACACGGTCGGGATCCTGGCGTTCACCAGGGACGCCGACGGCGAGTTCCTCGTCGACGGGCGCTCGGTCACCGGCTTCCCGAACGCCTGGGAGGAGGGCATCGTCGACGAGAACGACCTGCTTCCTGACGGCCGCAAGCTCCCGTATTGGGTCGAAGATGAGGTGAAGGCCGCCGGCGCAGATTGGGACGCCGAACTCGACGCCGACACCAGCGTCACGGTCGACGGCGACCTCATTACGGCTCGTGGCCCGCCGTCGTCGGGCGAGGCTGCTCGGACGCTCCTCGATGAGCTCGGTATCGAGACGCCCGCGTAACAGGCACCGTCACGGCGGCCGTCCGCTGAGATATAACTTGACCTGAATTTCCCGAAAAGTAGTACGTTCCCCTCGTGCCTCTTTCCCCATCCGTGTCCCGTCCAGTGAAATACCCTGTCACACGCTATCGAACAATATAGTCAAATAGCGACTGTATACTAGCTAACATTCTTGAAGACCCCGGTCAACGTAGACATACGTATGACTAACAACTCTACGCGTAGACGGTTCCTCAAGACAGCAGGCGTTGCAGGTGTCGCGGCGCTCGCCGGTTGTGGCGGCGACGGCGGTGACGGCGGCGACGGCGGTGACGGTGGCGACGGTGGCATGACCGAAACCGAGGGCGACGGTGGCGACGGCGGCATGACCGAAACCGAGACGGAAGCCGAGGTGGACACCCGCCTCTCGTGGCACGCCGGCGGCACCGGTGGGACCTACTTCCCGCTCTCGAACGAGTTCAAGACGGTCGTAGAGGACAACACGGACTTCACGCTGAACGTCCAGTCGACCGGTGCGAGCGTCGAGAACGTCGGCAACCTCGCAAGCGGCGACGCCGACTTCGCGCTCATCCAGAACGACATCGCCTCGTTCGCGAAGAACGGGACCGGCATCGACGCGTTCCAGGACAACGCCATCGAGAACCTGCGCGGCGTCGCGACGCTGTACCCCGAGACCATCACGGTCGTCACGCTCGCGGACACCGGTATCACCCAGCTCTCGGACCTCTCCGGTGCGACAATCAACACCGGCGACCTCGGCAGCGGGACCCAGGTCAACGCCCTCCAGATTCTCGAAGCGGTCGGTATCTCTGACTTCACCGAGCAGAACGCTTCGTTCTCCCAGGCCGCCGACCAGCTCCGGAACGGCGATATCGACGCCGCGTTCGTCGTCGGCGGCTGGCCGGTCGGCGCTATCGAGGATCTCGCGAACACCAACGACCTCGTCATCGTCCCCATCGAGGGTGACAACCGCCAGGCAGTCAAGGACGCCGCCTCCTGGTTCGCTGACGACACAATCCCGGCCGGCACGTACACGGGCATCGATGAGGCCGTCGAAACAGTCGCCGTCCAGGCGATGATTGCGACGAACGCCGAACAGCCCGAATCGACGGTCGAAGCCGTCACCGCGGCTATCTTCGACAACGTGGACGACCTCTCGATCAAGACGGACTTCATCAGCAGGGAGTCCGCACAGGACGGGATGTCCATCGAACTCCATCCCGGCGCAGCGGCCTACTTCGACGCGTAACGCCGCCGACTGACGCCATCCGTATCACTCACTAACCGTTTTCTATCACCCAGAACTGGAATGAGACGACGATACGTCGCCATCGCGGTGCTCGTTTCCCTCCTCCTTCTTGGGAGCGTAGCGGCGGTACCCGGCGGACGTGCACTGGTCGTTGCGGACGCCGAGACCGGCGAACAGTATATGACGGTCCCGGTCGAGGACGGAACTACAGTCGCTCTGGAATACATGCACAGCGTCGAAAAAACTCGCGTCTACGACGAGTACACGGTCCGGGGTGACCACCTCGAGATGACCCGCATGGAGTTCGAATCGTTCGGCTGGGGGCTCCCGAGCGGGGCCAACGTCACCCGGGAAGACGGGGTGTACGTCTTCGACCCGCCGGGCAACTACACGCGTGTGACAGTCTCTCCCGGTGATATCGCAGGACATAAACTTCACGTCGGAGCCGAAACCTACGACCTGGTAGCCCGCACCAACGGCCGCTCGGTCCACCTCTACGTGACCCGACGCTCGGCGTTCGGTGCTGCGACAGACCAGTTCAACACATGACTGACGACACACGACCTGACGATGGCGAGGAGGCCGTATCGGACGAGGAAGTCGACGAAGTACTCCAGGAGATAGAGCGTAAGCGCTCGCTCTCCGGGTGGGCCGCCGTCGTTGTCGCGCTCATCGGCATCTCGTTTTCGGTGTTTCAGATGTGGCTCGCGGCGAAAGGGTTCGTTCTCTCGCTATCGGTCCCGGGCGTGGGCGACGTCGTGTTCGCGTCGCTGCAACTGCTCCAGATCAACGCTGTCCACGTCTCCTTCGGCCTCATTCTGACCTTCCTGCTGTATCCCGGCAGCACCGGCGACGGCCCGCTCTCCCGGCGCTGTATCGCGCTCGGGTCGCTGGTCGACGAGAAGCTCGGCGAGGACCATCCGGTGTCTCGTGTCGTTCACGCTATCGGGGACGCCCTCGCATGGGCGATTCTGGACCGCGACATGAACCGCGTGGCCCCGTCGGATTTCGTTTTCATCGTCCTGTCGGTGCTGTCGGCCGCGTACTTCATCACTGACTTCAAGGAGATCCAGCGTATGCGCGCGCTGGGGCTCGAACGTGGGCGGCCGATTCAGGAGGTATTCACCTTCTTAGAGCCGATAGCGGGGCTGCTCGGGCCGCTCGCTGATACCTCCTACGCATTCGTACTGGGCGTGCTGGGCGTCCTGCTCGTCCTCGAAGCGACCCGCCGGGCCATCAGCCTCTGGCTGATGGTTATCGTCGCGGCGTTCGTCGTTTACGCCCGCTTCGGCGTTCTCATCCCACAGGACGCAGCCTACGTCGGCGTGCTCTCCATCCCGGAACTGTCCTGGGCCTCTATCATCCAGAACCTCTGGTACAACACGGAAAATGGGGTGTTCGGGATTCCAGTCACCGTCTCCGTGCAGTTCATCTACATCTTCATTCTCTTCGGCGCGTTCCTCGAGATGTCCGGCGCGGGGCAGTGGTTCATCGACCTCGCGTACGGCGCGACGGGGACGCGGAAGGGTGGTCCGGCGAAGGCGTCCATCCTCGCCAGCGGATTCATGGGGACCATCTCCGGGTCTTCGATTGCGAACACGGTGACGACCGGCGCGTTCACGATTCCGCTGATGAAGCGGTCGGGCTACTCGCCGGAGTTCTCCGGGGGCGTCGAGGCGTCCGCCTCCTCGGGCGGCCAGATTCTCCCCCCAGTGATGGGGGCCGCCGCGTTCCTCATCGTCCAGTACACGGCGACACCGTTCGCAGACGTCATCGTCGTCGCGACGATTCCCGCCATCGTCTTCTTCTTCGGGGTCTGGGTGATGGTCCACTTCGAGGCGGTCAAGGAGGACATCGGTGGCCTCGACCCCTCCGAACTGGTGAACATCCGTAGCCACCTCCGGAGCGGGTGGTTCTACCTCGTCCCGATTGTGCTCCTGCTGTACTATCTCATCATCGAGCGGCTGTCGGTCGCTCGCTCGGCGTGGTTCACGCTCATCGCCATCGGCGCGCTCATCACGCTTGTCGCGGCTTACAGCGACGAGACGCGCGCCCGCCTCGGTGCGATTTTCGGGGTGCTATTCGGCGTCTCCTTCCTCTCACAGTTCCTGGCCGGTGCCGGTGTTCTGGCGGCGCTGGCCGGCGGCGGGACGGGGTCGCAACCGATTATGGCCGCGTTCTCGGCCACCGTTGGCGACCTCGGCACGCTGATAATCCTCGCCGGCGTCCTCACACTGATTACCCGGCCCAGACTCGACTCGCCGCTACTGTCGTTCGACAGTGCCGTCGACGACGCTTCCGAGACGACTGCCGACGCCATCGGTCGCCCGGACCTGGCCTCGAACGGGCTGTACAACCTCGGCGTCTTCCTCGGGAAATCAATGGAAAGCGGAGCCAGAACCGCGGTCCCGGTCGTCATTGCCGTCGCCGCCGCCGGTATCATCCCGGGCGTCATCAGCGTCTCCGGCCTCGGGCCGAACCTCGTCTCGCTCATCACGGCCGTCGCCGGCGGGTCGCTGGTCTTGCTGTTGCTCGTCACCGCGTTTTCCTCGATCATCCTCGGGATGGGGATGCCGACGACGGTGACCTACATCATCCTCGTCTCCCTGCTCGCGCCGGCGCTGACCGAGTTCGGCGTCCCGCTGCTCGCGGCGCACCTGTTCATCCTCTATTTCGGCGTCATCGCCGACATCACCCCACCGGTCGCGGTGGCCGCCTACGCCGCCTCCGGCGTCGCGAAGTCCGACGCGTTCCAGACCGGCATCGAGGCGTTCTCGCTGTCGCTCAACAAGGCAATCGTCCCGTTCGCGTTCATCGTCACGCCGGGCATCATCCTGATCCGGCGTGCCCCGACGGACTCCGGATACCGAATCGTCGGGACCGCCGACCTGCTGGACCTCGGCTACTCCATCCCCGAGATACTGATACCCGTTATCGGCGTCTTCCTCGGCGTCGTCGCGCTGGCCGCGACGGTCATCGGGTTCGCGTACGCGACTGTCTCCCGGGGCGAGCGGGCGGCGTTCGCGTTCAGTTCGCTCCTTCTGATGGCTCCCGGCCTCGCAGTGTCCGGGGTGTACGACCTCCTCGGACTGGTCGGCATCGGCGGCGGCGAGATGACGGTCCTGCTCGACGTTGTGCTTCGCGGCGTCGGCCTCGCCCTGTTCCTCTTCCTCATGGCCAAGAACCGCCAGCGCGGCGGCGACCCTGCGGGACGGTCAGGCACGGCTGAGCCGGCGTAAGTGAGAACCGTTTAACCCATCCGGGGTCAACGGGCACGATATGCCAATCGAACAGCGCGGCGACGCCTCTGTCGTCACGCACGCGCTGGCGCGAGACGAACTGACACGGATACGAAACGTCGAGACCGAACAGGTCGCCTTCCGCAAGGGACTGGTCCGTCTCGGCCGTATCTGTGGCTACGAGATCATCGACGGTCGGATGGAAACAGAGTACACGGAGGTCCAGACGCCGCTGACCACGATGATGGGCGAGCGGGTCAAAGGGCTCGACGATGTGGTTATCGTCAACGTCCTCCGTGCAGCGACACCGTTCGTCGAGGGACTGCTCAAAGCGTTCCCCCGCGCCAGGCAGGGCGTCATCTCTGCCAGCCGCGACGAGGAAGCCGGGATGAACGACGACGGCGAGTTCCCCATCTCCGTCGACTACGTCAAACTGCCCGAGATCACCGAGGACGACACGGTCATCATCGCGGACCCGATGCTCGCGACCGGATCGACGATGACGACGGTGCTCGACTACATCACCTCGGAGAAGACCGAACCGGAGAACCTCCTCGTCCTGGCCGCGGTTTCCGCGCCCGAGGGTATCGTCCGCGTTTCGGAAGCCCAGCCGGACGCAGACATCATCAGCGTCGCTATCGACGACGAACTCGACGAGGACGGGTTCATCGTTCCGGGACTCGGCGACGCCGGTGACCGGGCCTTCCGGACGACGTGATCCCCGGTTCCCTGGACCTGTCGTCTGAGGGACGAAACGTTTTTATCTGAGGCCCGAATCAGCCGATGATGTCGCGATTTTCCGTCTGCTCCCAGCCGCTGTACCCCCTAGTTTCACCTGGAAACCGACAGACGGTGGCATGATTCCGGTGCAGTTGAAACGCTAACGACGGCTGTGGACCGCTCCGCGGCGACCGGGCGTGATTCCCGGCGGACAGTCGTGGACCGGGAGGCTTTCGTACTGACGGGCCGGCAACCCGGTATGGCTCGACGCCGATACCGGGTCGCGGACACCGCCCAGCAACTCGTCGGGGGGTTCCTGCTCGCGGGACCGTTCGTCGTGACCGAGGAGGTGTGGGTACTGGCCGAGAACATGTCCTGGTATCACGCGGTGCTCGTCGTCGGTATCGTGTTCGCTATCGGCTACGGGGCGCTGTACAAGGCTGACGCCGGCCGGGACATCGACACCGAGGCGGAGGTGGCCGGCATTCCGGTCCGGTTCGTCTCGCTGATGATTGTGGCGTTCGGTTCGGTAGCTATCCTCGCGACGGCGCTGACCGCTCCGGCCACGTTTCTGGTCAACGGCGGGATTCTGCCGGACCCGACGCCGATGACCGTCGCCCTGACGACGCTGAAAGCGATCATCGTCGGTGCGATTTTCAGCGTGGTCGGTGCTGCGACGGCGGACAGCGTGTTCTGACCGGGACCCGCACACTTAATTGGGTTCCACTCTCGTTGATGTGCATATGGAGTATACGCTGGCTATCGACAACGCGCCGGAGACCGTTCCGGGTGGCACGGGGGTACTGCTCCTGCATCCGAGTACCGGCGAGACGGACCGACTGGACACGGATTTCCTCGCGACCGACACGGATTCGATGCTCGTCATCTCGACCCGGACCACCGCCCGGGAGGTCAAGCAGAAACTTGAGTACTACGAGGTCGACGAGTCGAAGGCGACCATCCTCGACACGCTGTCGGTCGAACGTGGCTACACCCGTCGCCGCTCCGAGGGCGTTCGGTACGTCTCCGCGCCAGATGACCTGTCCGGTATCGTCTCGGAGACCGAGACGTTCCTGCAGGAACACGACGGGAAACTCCGCGTAACGTTCGACTCGCTGACGGAACTCATCTATTATGCCGACGAGGACGGCGCGCTGTCGGCCGTCGAAGATATCCTTGACCTGCTAGACGAGTACGACGCCGTCGGGATGTTCCACCTCGCCGACGAGGTCCACGACGAGGCGACGGTCGCGGCGTTCCGTGAACTCTTCGACGGTGTCATCGAGCTGTCCGAGGACGGAACCATTACGAGTACCTTCGAGGAGTAATCGGACGCCCCATCCCGAATCCGCCGCTCCTCCGATGGAGTTGTGACACCTCCTCGACACTCCTCCACCCATCCACCCCTCCGGCGGCGCTTCTCCCTCTCGAACGAAACGGTGTTTTCCCCCGGCAGCGACGCCAACACCCTGTATGCGAACTCTTACCAGACCAACAACAATTAAGAGGGTATAACCCACATACAGGGTTGTATGCCGGAATGCCAGAACTGCGGTAATTTTGTAACGGCTGACTACGCGCGTGTGTTCACGCCGAACGGGGTCGAAAAGCCCAGAGTCTGTCCGCAGTGCGAGGACAAGATTCGCGACGGGGCAGACGTCCGCGAGGCACGGTCCACACGCCGCGGATAGAACCGGTCAGGAACTGCCGCCCTGTGACCTGACGGTTGCGGGGACGTTTTCCTCGCCGGTCGACATCGCTCGGAACCGCTGTTTTACCGCGACCTACCTTCGTCTCTATGATTGCGCGTCAGTCAGGCGTGTCCGTGCCTCCTCGAACACCGCGTCAGCACGGTCTGCGTCACGGGCTTCGGCGGTGATCCGAACGAGCGGCTGGGTCCCGCTGGCCCGCAGGAGGAACCACGCATCGCCGAGGTCGACGCGGACGCCGTCGAGCGTCGTCACGTCGTCGTAGGCGTCGGTCACCGTCTCCCGAACGCGGTCCATCACCGTTTCCTTCTGGTCAGTTTCGACGCTGTCCCGGCGGATTGGATACTCCGGCACGTCGGCGGCGCGGTCGTCCAGCGGGCGCTCGCCGTCCAGCGCCGCAGCGGTACAGGCCGCCAGCGGACCGTCCGGGCACAGCGTTCGGTCGGGCCAGATCCACGCACCGCTTGGCTCCCCGCCGAAGGCGACATCCCCGGCGCTGGCGGCCTCGGCGACGTACACGTCCCCAACCGGAGTGTACTCGACGGACACGCCGATATCACTGAGGTAGTCCTCGACGGCGAGGCTCGTATCGACCGGGACGGCGACCCGCTCGCCCGGTGACGCTGCGGCGCGGGCGAACACGGCCAGTAGCACGTCGCCCGAGAGGAAGGTCCCGTCGGCCGCAACCGCCCGCATCCGGTCGGCGTCGCCGTCGTGTGCGATCCCGAGGTCGGCGTCTGATTCGGCCACCAGCGTCGCCAGCGACTCGCAGTTCTCGGCTTTCGGCTCCGAGGGGCGGCCGGGGAACGCGCCGTCGGGCTGGCCGTTAAGCGTCTCGACGGAACAGCCCAGTTCGGTGAGGGCGTCGACGCTGACCCGGCCTGCGCCGTTGCCGAGGTCGACGACGACGTGGCTGTCGAGGTCCAGTTCGCCGATTTCCGCGACCAGCGCATCGACGTGGCGCTGGCTGGCATCCCGGGACTCGATGTCGCCGCTCTCGTCCCACGCTGCTGGCTCGAACGCGCCTTCCTCCAGTCGCCGTTCAATCGTCGCCCGCAGATCCGCGTCGAAGGCCTGCCCGCTTGGCTGCCAGAGCTTGATGCCGTTGTCTTCCGGCGGGTTGTGACTGGCCGTTATCGCGACCCCGGCGTCGGCGTCCTGCCACGCCACCGCCCGTCCGATAGTCGGCGTCGCCGCACCGCCGAGGTCGATCACGTCGACGCCGCTCTCCCGGAGCCCGGCTACCAGCGCCGCCTGCAGGTACTCGCCGCTCGCTCGCGGGTCCCGGCCCACGACCACCCGCCCGCAGTCGATGCCAAGCGCGCGTCCCACCGAGAGCGCCAACTCGGCCGTGACCGTCTCGCCGACGGGACCCCGAATCCCGCTCGTTCCGAACTGTGTCATTACTGGCCCCTGCGTCGGGCCGCCCTAAAATCCACCCGGCATCGGACAGGTGCTGTGGGCCGATGGTGCTGACGCTCGCTCCGTCACTGCGCTGGCGACCACTCGCAGGCCGCGCCGGTCGTCAGGTCTGCCTCGTCGATGTGAGCCGAGAGGCAGCCGTAGTTACAGAACTGGGCCGTCGGCTTCCCGTCGGGCGTCTCGCTGACGTAGACGGGGTCGTGGTCCTCGACCGGAGAGCCACAGTACGTGCACTCAGTCATACGTACGCTTGCGGCCGGGAGAACAAACGTTTTGTCCGCGTCTGTCGACCCACCGCACATGAAACAGGGCGGCTCCGACGCGGCGAAACGGGAAGCGGGGAAATCAGCGGCCGAGGCAGTCGAGGACGGCATGGTCGTCGGCCTCGGCACGGGGTCGACGGCGGCCCACGCTATCCGCGCCATTGGACGGGCGGTCGACGCGGGACTCGATGTCGTCGGCGTCCCCACGTCGTTTCAGTCCCGCCAGCTGGCCCGGGACTGCGGCATCCCGCTGGCCGACCTCGACGACGTGTCGGTCGACCTCGCTATCGACGGAGCCGACGAGGTGGCCGACGGCCACCTGATCAAGGGCGGCGGCGCCGCTCACGCCCGGGAGAAGATCGTCGACGCGAGCGCCGACCGCTTCCTCGTCGTCGCCGACCCGACGAAGGAGGCCGAGCGGCTCTCGGTGCCGGTACCCGTCGAAGTGCTCCCGATGGCCCGTTCGACGGTCGCCGCGGCGGTCGAGGACCTCGGCGGCGACCCACAGCTCCGTCGCGCGGAGCGCAAGGACGGCCCGGTCGTCACCGACAACGGGAACATCGTGCTCGACTGCGACTTCGGCCCTATCGACGACCCTGCCGCGCTCGCCAGCGACTTCGCCGCGCTCCCCGGTGTCGTCGAACACGGGCTGTTCGTCGATCTGGCCGACGAAATCCACGTCGGCACTACTGACGGCGTCACCGTCCGAGCGCTATCGGAATAGCTGTCGCTGGTCGGCTTGCGTCGAAAAAATACACTGCTTGAAACGACCTTACAGGTCGCGCGGCTGGACCGTCTTGCGGTCGTTCTCGTCGGCGCGGCGGGCTGCGTCCTGAAGCAGCTCTTCGACTTCCTCGTCGAGTGCGTCGTAGAAGTCGGACGCTACGTTCATGTCGTTGAGCTCTTCCTTAACGGCGGCTTTGACGATTAGGTCTGCCATACAGACGAGGTATCGACGGGGGTTACTTATATACTTTCTCCAATTAGTTCGCTCTCGCCGCTATTACCGGCAGTTTGAGGCGTTATTGGGCAGATAACCCCTTATAAATCCGCCATTGTGACCTTACAGATACACCAAAATCCGCTGTTCCCGCTCTCTCAGACGGCTATTATCGTGTTAATCCGGTCGAGCGCCACTCACGCGCGCTCGCACAGGTGCCGACCCTGATGGGAGCGATCCACCGACTCTGGACCGACGGATAGGAGTGGCCGTATCACTGAATGAGTCCTATGCGCGACATACTCGATTCGGTTGCGGCGGGTGACCTCTCCCCGGTAGAGGCCGAGGCGGCGCTTGCGGGCTACGCGACCAGCGGGGCAGGTCGGTTCGACGCCGCTCGGGAGGACCGCGCCGGCGTTCCTGAAGCCGTCCTCGCGGACGGGAAAACACCGGCGGAGGTGGCAGATCTGGCGGCAACAGCTATCGAAACGACGGACCGGGCTATTGTGACGCGACTCGACACGGCAACTGCGACGACCGTTCGGGAGCGGTTGGACGAAACCGCCCCGGACGCGACAGTTCGCTGGGACGACCGCTCGAACTGGCTGGTGGCGACGACGCCCGCCTTCGAGCGCCCGTCGCTGGACGCGTCAGTAGGCATCGTCACGGCCGGGACCTCCGACGCCGTTCCGGCCGGTGAGGCTGCACTCATCGCCGAGGAGATGGGGGCCACCGTGACCCGTATCGACGATGTCGGCGTCGCGAGCCTCGCCCGGACGATAGACGCGGTCGACGGCTTCCGGGACCAGGACGTGCTCATCGTCGCCGCCGGCCGCGAGGGCGCGCTCCCGACAGTCATCGCCGGTCTCGTGGACGTGCCGGTCATCGGCCTGCCCGTCTCGACCGGCTACGGCCACGGCGGTGAGGGTGAGGCGGCCCTTTCGGGGCTGCTCCAGTCCTGTACCGCCCTCTCCGTCGTGAACATCGACGCCGGCTTCACCGCCGGGACGCAGGCCGGCCTAATCGCAAGACAGCTCGACGATGCGCGGACATAGACGCCCTCGCGAACCGCAGGCATACCCAAGTATTTGGGTAAAGAGCTATGAGAACAACGCGCGTACGCGTATATGTCGGCGGTGGTGTCGCCGACGAACACGATGCCTGAATGTGATCATTGCGGCGCGCACGTCTCAGACCAGTTCGCCCGAGTGTTCGCGGATGAACGCGGACACATCCGGGCGTGTCCGAACTGCTCGGCGAACGCTGGCATTGCCGAGGTATCGAGAGAGCGCGCCCAACAAGTGTGAGGCCCGCTGGGCCACCAGCATCGTGCGATGACTACCGCGCGGAGCCCTTACCACGTGTACGTCCTCCGTTGTAGCGACAACACCTTTTACACCGGCTATACGACCGATGTGGAGCGTCGCGTCCGCGAGCACGACGCCGGCGACGGCGCGAAGTACACGCGCGGCCGAACCCCGGTCGAACTGATCCACGTCGAATCGTTTGACTCGCAGTCCGAAGCGATGAGTCGTGAGTACGAGATCAAGCAGTACACCAGAGCGGAGAAGGAACGGCTCGTCGAGTCCAGCGACGCCGAACTGGACTTCGATACCTGAGCCGCTATCGGTACGACCGACAAATCGGCAGCGGTGCTGTCTCAGCTGCCGAGGCTCACCCCTTCCCGTCGGTAACCGGGAAGTGACAGTTCGACGATGGGGCGTGATTTTTTGTCTGGGGGCTGAGAACCGCGGGATATGGACAACGACGCGGATGTCGACGCAGGTGCAATCGCCTTCGGGACGGACGGCTGGCGGGCGACGCTGGACGTGTTCACGAAGCCGCGGGTCCGGATGGTGGGACAGGCCGTCGCCACGACGCTCGCCGAGCGCGGGGAGACCGGGACCGTCGCCATCGGATACGACGCCCGCGAGAGTTCGCCCGGGTTCGCCGACGAACTCGCGCACGTCCTGCGCGCGAACGGCTTCGACGTACTCTTGCCGGACCGGGACACGCCGACGCCGATCGTCGCCTGGACGGTGAAAGACCGCGACCTCGCGGGGGCGCTCCAGATCACGGCCAGCCACAACCCGCCGGAGTACAACGGCGTGAAGTTCATTCCCGGCGACGGGTCTCCAGCGCTGCCCGACTGGACGGCCGCCTTCGAGGAGAACCTCGCCGTCCTCGACCCGCTCCCCGAGGACGAGTGGGGCGAGCGAGCGGAGGAAGACCTCATCAGTCCGTTCCACGACCACGCGCTGGACTTCGTTGACACCGACCTCGATGGCCTGTCGGTCGCCTACGACGCGCTGTACGGCAGCGGCCGCGGCGTCACCGACGCCCTGCTCGAAGCGGCCGGAGCCGACGTGACCCGGCTCAACTGCGTACAGGACCCCGACTTTGGCGGCGGGTCGCCCGAACCGTCGGCGGAGAACGCTGAGGGACTGGTGGCGGAAGTCAGCGACGGCGACGCCGCGCTGGGAATCATCAACGACGGCGACGCCGACCGCATCGGCATCGTCACGCCCGAGCGGGGCTATCTGGACCCCAACCTGTTTTTCGCCGCGATGTACGACTTCCTGCTCGAAGACGGGACAGGCGACGTGGTTCGGACGGTCTCGACGTCCAGCATCGTCGACCGCGTCGCCGAGGCCCACGGCCAGAACGTCCACGAGGTCGCCGTCGGCTTCAAGTGGGTCGCCGAGGCGATGGCCGAGCACGACGCGCTGTTCGGCGGCGAGGAGTCCGGCGGTTTCGGCCTGCCGGACCATCTGCGGAACAAGGACGGCGTGCTGGTGGCGCTGGTCGCCGCCGCCGCCGAGCACGAGGAACCGCTGGACGCCCGCGTCGACCGTCTGTTGGACGAACACGGCGAAATTCACCAGAACCGAATCAGCGTCGACTGCCCGGACGACCGCAAGGAACCAGTCCTCGAAGACCTCGAAGTCGCGCTGCCCGAGACGCTGGCGGGAGTCGCTGTCGACGGCATTAACACCGTCGACGGGTTCAAAATCCGGCTCGAAGACGGGACGTGGGTGCTGGTCCGCCCGTCCGGAACGGAGCCGAAACTCCGCGTCTACGCCGAGGCGTCGAGTGCGGAGCGCGTCGAGGACCTGTTAGAGGCGGGCCGGGGCCTGGTCGAACCGCTGGTCTGACCTCACTTGCTTGCGCTGACGACGTACGTGCCGGCCACGCGGTCGCCGAGGCGCTGTGCGTCGTCGCTCACGAACATGACGGCCGCTTCGACGAGGAGCCAGCCGAGCATGAGAACGAGCGCGAAGACGAACCCGAATCCGCCGAAAATACCTCCGAGCAGGAGCATAATCGGGAACGGAGCGAGCAGCACCGCCGTTCGGATCAGGCGGTCCCGCTGGCTCGGCGGCGACCCGGTCTCGTCGACGACCGCGACGTTCTGGGACCGCTTCCCCACCGTCTCGTTGCTCTCGGCGTAGTAGCCGAAGTAGTAGACGAGTACCGCGCCGATGGCGAGCCACAGGGCGAAGTTGATGACGATGCCCAGAAGCCCCGCAGCCAGCATCGATCCGCCGCCCATCGCGCCCGGACCCTCGGGCGAGGTGGCGGCCATCGCCCCCACTGAGAGAACCGTGTTGAGAACGAACGTGACGAGCCACAACCCGAACGCGACGGCGCTCAGGATGGCGAAATCGATGAGGTATGCGACGACCCGGTCGCTCCTTGCCTCGACTGCGCTTTCAGAGACAGTTGCTGCCATTGTCTTAAAATCGTTCTCGAAACCATATGAAAAATGTTACGACGCTGTGGGAACAGTTGCGACCTCTCTCTGCGGGATTGCCGTGCCTACGCACGCTCGCCCCGGAAACGGTCGGGTTCGTCCAGTGCCTCGATTGCGAACCCCAGCGCCTCGTAGAACGGCCGAACGTCCGCGTCAAACTCGGCGGTGATCCGGTCACGCCGGTCGAGCGCGGCCTCGACGAGTGCCGTCCCGATGCCCTGGCCGCGGCGACGCCGACGGACGGCGACGGCCTCGACGTGAGTGCCATCGAGTACGAGTGCGCCGAGAACGCGCTCAGCCCCCGGGTCACCGTCGGACACCGCGACGAGCGTGTCGCCATCCGCAGCACCCGCCCGAACGGTTTCCACGGCTATCGAGAGGACCGCCCCGTCGAGGACGTTCATCACGGCGGGCACTTCGTCGGCCGTCGCTGTACGGACGTGCATGGCTGTGTTAGAGGGCGCTGCTCGGCGGTTCAGCCGCCTTTGATGAGCCTGACGACCCGAACGTGGTCGTGCTCGACGGGCTGGTCTGTCGGCACGTGCTCGCCGTCGACGAGGACCGAGACCTCGTGGGGACTCAGGTCGACCGGCGAAAGCAGGTCGCCGTAGGTCGCGTCCGCGTCCACTTCCAACTCGTGGGAGTCCTCGCCGGCGATCTCGACGGTAATGTGCATACTCCGACTACTCCACCGACGCACCTGAGACTGTCGACTCTCGCGGGGTTTAAGACCGGCCCACGCCTCCCAACGTCCATGAGTGAGGCCGAGTCCGAGTCGCGGGCGGGACGCGAGGAGGTCTGGATCGAGAAGTACCGCCCGCAGACGCTCGACGACGTGATGGGCCACGAGAACATCGTCGGGCGGCTCAAGAGCTACGTCTCGCGCAACGACCTGAGCCACATGCTGTTTTCCGGCCCCGCGGGGACGGGGAAGACGACGTGTGCGACGGCTATCGCCCGCGAACTGTACGGCGAGGACTGGCGCGAGCACTTCCTCGAACTGAACGCCTCCGACGAGCGCGGTATCGACGTGGTCCGGGACCGCATCAAGAACTTCGCCCGGACGAGCTTCGGCGGTGTCGAGTACCGCATCATCTTCCTCGACGAGGCCGACGCCCTGACCAGCGACGCCCAGTCGGCGCTGCGCCGGACGATGGAGCAGTTCTCGAACAACGTCCGCTTTATCCTTTCGTGTAACTACTCCAGCCAGATCATCGACCCGATCCAATCGCGCTGTGCAGTCTTCCGGTTCTCGCCGCTGGCAGACGACGCCGTCGCCGAGGAAATCCGAAACATCGCCGCCGAAGAGGACATCGAACTGACTGAGGACGGACTGGACGCGCTCGTCTACGCCGCCGACGGCGACATGCGGAAAGCGATCAACGGCCTGCAGGCCGCGTCGGTCAGCGGCGACACGGTCGACGAGTCGGCGGTGTACGCGATCACCTCGACAGCCCGCCCGGAAGAGATCCGGACGATGGTCCAGTCGGCGCTGGACGGCGACTTCACCGCCTCGCGGGCGACACTCGATAGACTGCTGACCGAGGAGGGTATCGCCGGCGGCGACATCATCGATCAACTGCACCGCTCCATCTGGGAGTTCGATATCGATGACGAGGCGGCCGTCCGGGTGCTGGAACGCATCGGCGAAACCGATTATCGGATTACCCGCGGTGCGAACGAGCGCGTGCAGCTCGAAGCGATGCTGGCCTCGCTCGCCCAGGACGAGTAACGGCGTATTCCCGCTGCAAACCTATTTTTCACACCTGATAACTGGCGGGTGAGGTTTATGATGAACGGAGTATAAGAGTATCAACAACTGAAATGCAACGTTTACGACCATCTACGGAGGGGTCTGGGGAAGACCGCGGACAGGTCGGAATCGGGACGCTCATCGTGTTCATCGCGATGGTGCTGGTCGCGGCAATCGCGGCAGGCGTACTCATCAACACTGCAGGGTTCCTCCAGAGTTCCGCCCAGGCAACGGGCCAGGAGTCCAGCGATTCGACGACCAACCGCATCCAGGTCGTCGGAATGACCGGTGACCACTTCACCAGCAACAGCGAGATCGGCGTGGTGAACATCACCGTCAAACGCGCACCGGGTGCGGGGAACGTGGACCTCGACAAGACGACCGTTCAGTGGATCGGTCCGAGCGGGTCGTACTACCAGCTTGCGTCCGGTGGCGCGAAGGGTGATCCGGACGGCCGATTCGCTGTCTCGACCGTGCAGGACAACGACGGCTCCCAGCCAGTGCTGAACGACGTCGAAGACCGGTTCAAGATCACGCTCGATCTCGGAGACTCGGACGGGATCGGTGTCGACACGTTCGGCGAGCCACTGCCCGAAGGCGAGACTGCGACGCTGCGAATCTCCTCGCCCGCGGGCGGGATGACGACGGAGGAGGTCGTCGTCCCGAAGACGCTCTCGGGGGAATCCTCAGTCAGGCTGTGACCGCAGACAGGGACGATAGCTCGGCCCCTTCGGAACAGTTTTAGGCGAACGTGGGCCAACTGAACACCAATGAGCGACCTCGACGAGGCCTACCAACTCGACTACTTCGAAGAGGAAGGCTTCCACCGCCAGGAGTGTTCCTCCTGTGGCGACATGTTCTGGTCCCGTGTCGAGCGCGAGACCTGCGGCGAGCCGCCGTGTGCGGAGTACGACTTCATCGACAACCCCGGCTTCGAAGAATCCCACTCGCTGACGGAGATGCGCGAGGCGTTCCTCTCCTTTTTCGAGGAGCGCGACCACGAGCGCATCGAACCGTACCCCGTCGCCGCTAACCGCTGGCGCGACGACGTGTTGTTGACCCAGGCATCGATCTACGACTTCCAGCCGCTCGTGACCTCGGGAACGACGCCGCCACCGGCGAACCCGCTGTGTATCAGCCAGCCCTGCATCCGGATGCAGGACATCGACAACGTCGGGAAGACCGGGCGGCACACGATGGCCTTCGAGATGATGGCCCACCACGCGTTCAACGCGCGCGAGGACATCGAAGACCCCGAGCAGTACGCCTACGAGGGCGAAGTGTACTGGAAGGACGAGACGGTCCGGTACTGCGACGAACTGTTCGAGGAGATGGGGGCGAACCTGGACGAAATCGTCTACATCGAGGACCCGTGGGTCGGCGGCGGCAACGCAGGCCCGGCCATCGAGGTGATCTACCGCGGGGCCGAACTCGCGACGCTCGTCTTCATGTCGATGGAGCAGGACCCCGAGGGCGAGTACGAGATGAAAGACGGCAACCGGTACTCGCCGATGGACACCTACATCGTCGACACCGGCTACGGGCTCGAACGCTGGACTTGGATGAGCCAGGGGACACCGACGGTGTACGAGGCCGTCTACCCCGACATGATCGCCTTCCTCAAAGATAACGCCGGCATCGAGCTCACCGACGAGGAGGAGCGGATCGTCCACGAGGCCGCGAAGCTCGCGGGCCGGATGGACATCGACGAGGCCGAAGACATCGAAGCCGAACGCGACACCATCGCCGCGGAAGTCGGCGTCGAGGTCGCGGAGATGCGGGACCTGATGGCACCGCTCGAGGACATCTACGCCATCGCCGACCACTGCCGGACGCTCGCGTACATGCTCGGCGACGGTATCGTCCCGTCGAACGTCGGGACGGGCTATCTGGCCCGGATGGTGCTGCGCCGGACGAAGCGACTGGTCGACGGCGTCGGCGTCGACGCGCCGCTGGACGAACTCGTCGACATGCAGGCCGAGCGCCTCGACTACGAGAACCGCGACACTATCCGTGACATCGTTCGCACCGAAGTCGAGAAGTACCGCGAGACGCTGGACCGGGGCGGCCGGCGCGTCCGCCAGCTGGCCGAGGAGTACGCGGAAAAGGGCGAGCCGATCCCGACCGAGGAACTGGTCGAACTGTACGACTCCCACGGCATTCAGCCGGATATGGTCGAGGAAATCGCCGCCGAGAAAGGCGTCGCGGTCGACGTGCCCGACGACTTCTACGCGGTCGTCGCCCAGCGACACGGCGGCGGCGACACCGCCACCGAGGAATCACGGACGCCCTACGAGGACCGGCTCGAAGAACTGCCCGAGACCGACCGGCTCTACTACGAGGACCAGCAGCGGACCGAGTTCGAAGCCGTCGTTCTTGAGGTGTTTGACCGCGACGACGACACCTACGACGTGGTGCTCGACCAGACGATGTTCTACCCCGAAGGCGGCGGCCAGCCGCCGGACAAGGGGACGCTGTCGACCGACGACGTCTCCGCCGAGGTGACCGACGTCCAGCAGTACGGCGACGTCATCGTCCACACTTGCGACGACGACCCTGGCAAGGGCGAGTTCGTCCGCGGGCAGGTCGACGCCACCCGCCGGCAGCGCCTGATGCAACACCACACGGCGACCCACATCGTCATCCACAGCGCCCGGCAGGTGCTGGGCGAGCACGTCCGACAGGCCGGGGCCCAGAAGGGGACCGATTCCGCCCGCATCGACATCCGCCACTACGAGTCGGTGAGCCGCGAGGAGGTCAAGGAGATAGAACGCCTCGCCAACGACATCGTCCAGGACAACATCGCCGTCACCCAGGAGTGGCCCGACCGCAACGAGGCCGAGGAGCGCCACGGTTTCGACCTCTACCAGGGCGGCATCCCGGCCGGCGAACAGATCCGGCTCATCACCGTCGGCGACGACGTGCAGGCCTGCGGTGGCACCCACGTCGCCCGAACCGGCGACATCGGGGCTGTCAAGCTCCTGAACACCGAGCGGATTCAGGACGGCGTCATCCGCCTGACCTTCGCCGCGGGCAACGCGGCCATCGAGGCCACCCAGCGCACCGAGGACGCGCTCACCGAGGCCGCAGATATCCTCGATGTCGCGCCCGAAGCGGTGCCGGAGACCGCCGAGCGGTTCTTCGACGAGTGGAAGGCCCGCGGCAAGGAAATCGAACAGCTCAAAGAGCAACTCGCCGAGGCCCGCGCCAGCGGCGGCGGCGACAGCGAGGAGGTCGACGTGGGCGAGGCGACCGCCGTCGTCCAGCGAATCGACGCCGACATGGACGAGCTCCGCGCCCAGGCGAACGCCATCGTCGAACAGGGCAGCATCGCGGTGCTCGGGTCCGGGCTCGACGGCGCGCAGTTCGTCGTCTCCGTGCCCGACGGCATCGACGTCGACGCCGGTGAGGTCGTCGGCGAACTCGCCGGCCGTGTCGGTGGTGGCGGCGGCGGCCCGCCGGACTTCGCACAGGGCGGCGGCCCCGACGCGGACGCGCTGGACGACGCGCTGGACGACGCGCCGGAGATACTGCGAACTGTGGCGAACGTCTGAGGCGGACTGCCGTCCCTGTTTCTCGCGACAACTCTGCTGCGGTCGATGCGCAAATGGCGCACAGTAGCACACGTGAGCCGTCCTCGTTCCTTCTCGCCGTTGGTTCCGCTCTACGTTCCGTTACTCCGGACAGTTGTCCGATTGCTAACCGATATTCTGCCCGAACGATCCGAATACACTCAAGAGATACAATTACAGTTACTTGTGTTAGGAATCTCTGGATAAGTTTCCAAAAGTGTTTTTACTAACTGCCCATCTATAGCAGATATGAGCGGAAAACGTGACATCGAACACATTCAGTCCCACACCGAATACGTTCGGTCACAACGGACGTGTCGGCGTTGCGGGACCGGTATTCCCGCTGCTAGCGGCCGTGCTACCGATGAACTGTGTGAAAACTGCAGTGCTACCCACGCTCCCTGACTCATGAGTACGACCACGACGCCCCCGTCGGACACCGACCTGGATGAAACGCCGGAGTTCGAACTGGACTGCCTGTACGACGATCCCGACGACCCGTCCGAGTTGACGATCTTCCCCTCGGACCTCCAGCAATCCGTGACCGAGTGGGTCACCGCGGACCGGTCGGCGGCCGTCTCCCTCGACGAACTGCGCTGAGCGGCGCGTCCCGCTCGCCTATCCGCCCTGACACAACCTTCTGGCGTCCCGCATCGCCTCGTTGGTCTCACAGACGAGCGTCAGGTGATCGCCGCTTGCAAGGCGGAAATCGCTGTCGGGGACTCTGTCGGTTCCGTTGCGGCTTACCATTGCGACCAGACAGCCGTCCGGGAGCTTCTCCGCAGTCTCCTCGACCGTCCGGTCGACCAGCGAGTCGTTGCTGAGTTCGACCTCCAGTACGTCCCCCGTTCGTCCGGAGTCGGACAGCCAGTGGGCGAGGGCCGGTCGCTCGACCGCGTCGTCGATGGCATCGGCGACGGCGAAGCCGGCGGAGATCGTTTCGACGTCGAGATCCTCGAAGGCCTCGACGTTGTTCGGCTGGTTCGCTCTGGCGACCACAGTGTCGACATCGAACCGGGTCGTCGCCAACTGTGCGACGAGCAGGTTCACGTCGTCGTCTGCGGTCGCGGCGACGACAACGGACGCCCGGTCCGCGCCTGCTTCTTCGAGGACGTTCGCGTTCGTCGCGTCACCGTGGACGACGCGGTGGCCGTCAGCCCGGACCCGCTCGACCGTGTCCACGTCCTTGTCGATGAGGACGACCTCCTCGCCGCGTGATTCATAGCGCGTCGCCAGCTCCCGGCCGACGCGACCCGCACCGACGATGAGTGTTTGCATTGGCAGGATGTCAAGCGCTTGCGCGAAATGACGGGCCAGCCCGCCTTGAAACATGACGGTCGCGAAGATGACGAGGAAGACGGTCCCGACGAGGACCGTCGCGGCTTCGGGGTTATCGGGCCGCAGTTCAATGGCGAACAGCGTAGCGACGCTGGCCGGGACGATGCCACGGGGTCCCATCGCGCCGACGAACATCCGCTCTCGAACGGTCAGTCGCCCACCCAGCGTCGAGAGGAACACGCCCAGCGGGCGGACGAGCGCGACGACGACAATGACCACGACGAGCCCGCCGATCCCGAGCGCACGCAGGTCACCGAGCGATAGCTGGGCGGCCAGCACGATAAACACGAACGAGAGGACGAACAGCGTGATACCGCCCTTGAAGTCGGCGATCTCCTCTTCGTGGGGGAGGTCGGCGTTCCCCAGCACGATACCGGCGACGGCGGCGGCCGCGATGCCGGCCTCCGAGAGCCACATGCTTCCCAGCGCGTACGCCAGCAGCGCCGCGGTCAGGACCACGACCCGGGCGTTTTGCGTGGCGTTGTCCGCCGAGAGATTCTGGCGCTGGAGCAGGAGTGCGATGCCGCCGCCGACGGCGACACCGACGATGTGGCCCACGACCAACCGGGCGACGAACGCCTCGACGACGACCACCGGGGAGGACTGGCTTGCGATGACGAACTCGAACGTCGCCACCGCGAGGATAGCGGCGGTCACGTCGTTGATGATGCCCTCTGTCTCCAGGGCGGCGGCGACCCGCTCCCGCACCGGGACCACCTGCATGATCGGCGTGATGACCGTCGGCCCGGTGGCGATCAGCAGGCTCCCGACGAGAACGGCGACCGGCCACGTCGTCCCGAACACGACTTTGACGGCGACTGCGGTTCCGACAAGCGAGACGAACGCACCGATCGTCACCAGTCCCAGCGCCTCTCTGGACGCTTCACGGATTCGCTCAACGGTGAGGTGGAACGCTCCCTCGAAGACGATGATACCGACGCTGAGGCCGACGATGGCCTGCAGCCCGGTCTGTCCGAATATCGCGGGGTCGACGAGACCGAACGCTTGCGGGCCGACAAAGACACCGGCGACCAGCAGGAACGCGACGCTCGGGATCTGGAGCCAGTCGGCAACCAGCTGCGCGGCGACCCCCAGACTCACGACCAACACGACGACGCCGATAAGTGATGCTGCTCCGGACACGGGATTGGCGGCCCTTCGACAGCCAGCGCTAAAGGCCTACTCACCGAAAGAAACACACCGCCGGCGCGGGAATCGACAGACGATGCCGACCGCACGCAACCGCGACGTGTCTCTCTACTACGAAGCCGACGGCGACGGCCCCACCGTCGTGTTCATCAACGACGTGGGGTACGGCGCGTGGCTCTGGGGCTGGCACTACGACGCCGTCGCCGGCCCATACGAGACGGTGGTGTGGGATCTCCGCGGAACCGGCCGGTCGGACGCGCCGGGGGGACCGTACGACGTGGGAACGCTGGCTGCTGACCTCGAAGCCGTGCTGGCCGACCACGGCGTCGGGAGCGCCCACCTCGTCGGGGCCGGGCTCGGCGGCATGGTCGCGCTCGAATACGCTCACCAGTACAGCCGTGCCCGCTCGCTGACGCTGTACTGTACGGCCGGATCCGGCGATGCGGTGGAGCGGGAGGAACTCGATTCGCTCGCGCTGGACGCCCCATCACCGCTTGAAGGAGCGTTTTCGCCGGCGTTCCGCGAGCATGACCCGGACCTCATGGAACAGATCGCAGGCTGGCGAGCTGACGAGGACGCCACTGGCGAAGCGCGTGCGGCCCAGGTCGCGGCGATGACGACTTTCGACTCGCCGCCGCTGTACGAGATTACCCAGCCCGCCGAGGTGTACTACGGTCTGGACGACCCCGTCGTGTCGCCGGACGCCGCCCAGTCGCTGGCAGCCGACCTCCCCCGCGGGACCGGGGAGGCCGTCGAGGGTCGCCACTGCTGTTTCATCGAGCACGCGCCGGCGGTGACCGACCGATTGCTGGCGCTGCTTGACGAGCAGGCCGACTGACCGGACGCAATCCACAAATATACGGCCTGATACGTGATAGGTATGACCGACCGGACGGCGGCCGTCACGCGGACCACGGCCGAGACGGACATCGAGGTGACGCTCGACGTCGACGGCGACGGCGACAGCACCATCGATACCGGCATCGGCTTCTTCGACCACATGCTCGACTCGTTCTCCACCCACGGGCTGTTCGACCTGACCGTGCAGTGCGACGGCGACCTGGACATCGACGACCACCACACCGTCGAAGACGTCGCCATCACGCTCGGTGAGGCGTTCACCGAGGCGCTGGACGACAAACGCGGCATCCGTCGGTTCGCCGACCGCAAGGTCCCGCTGGACGAGGCCGTCGCGAGCGTCGTCGTCGACATCTCCGGCCGGCCGTACTTCGAGTTCGACGGTGAGTTCTCGCAGGGTTCGGTCGGCGGGATGACCAGCCACATGGCCCAACACTTCTGTCGCTCGCTTTCGATGAACGCCGGGCTGACGCTGCACTGTGGCGTCGAGGGCGAGAACGCCCACCACGAGATCGAGGCGCTGTTCAAAGGGCTGGCCCGGGCGCTTGACGACGCGACCCGTATCGACGAGCGACGGTCCGACGTGGCGAGCACGAAGGGCGAACTGTAGCCGATTGCGACCCTCCGTTTCGGCCGCTGTCGGCATCGATTAGTGGCCCCATACCCATCCTTCCGTATGTTCGACGAGATCATGCAGAAGTTCGAGGACTCTCCTGGCCAGCAGGACGTCATCCGTCTGCTGCTGGAACGGGGGTTCTCCGTCAACGAGGACGGCCGCGTCGTCTCGGGCGGCATCGAGATCCCGAACACGGGCATCGCCCGCGAGGCCGGCGTCGACCGGCGCGTGGTCAACGCCACGACGGACGCGATTCTCGACGACGACGACCTGCGGCGCATCTTCCGCAACATCTCCTCCGTGCCGAGCTTGCTCGACCTCGCGCCGGTGCTCGACTTGCACGCGGTGACCGTCACCGTTCGGGCCGCCGACGAGTCCGGCATCGTCTCGACGGTCACCTCGGCCATCGCCGACCGCGACATCTCCATCCGGCAGGTCCTGAGCGAGGACCCCGAGTTCACCGACGAACCGAAGCTGTACGTCATCACCGACGAGGAACTGCCCGGCGACCTCATCAACGAAATCCGTCGCCTGGCGTTCGTCCGGACCATCGAACTGGCCTGATGCCAGCAACGCTCACCGTCGAGACGCCTGCGGGCGAGACTCACGAACTCACCGCCGAGCCCGGTACCGTCCTCCGGGACGCACTCCTCGATGCCGGCCTCTCGCCACACGGCCGCTACGCGGAGCGGGTCAACTGCGGCGGCCGCGGCATCTGTGCCACCTGCGGCGTCCGCCTCGCCGACGCGCCCGACCCCGACCACTGGCACGACGACCTCGCCGACCGCTTTGGCTACCCCCGGCTTTCCTGTCAGCTCCGGGTCCAGGACGGAATGGCGGTCAAACTGCTTGACAAGCGAGTTTGGGGTGCGCGCCAGCCCGGCGACGGGACGGACTGACCCGCCGCCCAACGGCAAACGCTATTCCGCCGCCGGGCCTACGCCGGGCCGTGACGGACAGCTACCTGACCGTTCCGGGCCGCGGCGAGGCGCGCTTCGAGGTGCGGGGCTCGGAGTTCATCGGTCACGTCGCGCCGGCGGCGACCGTCGAAGACGCCGAGGGGTTCGTCGACGCCGTCGGCGAGGAGTACGCCGACGCGACCCACAACGTCCCCGCCTACCGCGTCCGAGCGGACCCTTTTCGGGAGTATTCCAGCGACGACGGTGAACCGAGCGGCAGCGCCGGCGACCCCGCACTGAACGTTCTCCAGCAACGCGACATCGAGAACGTGGTCGCCGTCGTCACGCGCTACTACGGCGGGACTAACCTCGGCGTCGGCGGTCTAGCCAGCGCCTACTCCAGAGCAGTGAAGGAAGGTGTGGATGACGCCGGGGTTGTCGAGGAGGTGCCCCACGAACAGTTCACCGTAACCGTCACCTACGACGACTCCGGCAGCGTTCGGAGCCTGCTTGAGTCAGCAGGTGTCGAATTTGAGGCCGGTTACGAGGCCGAAGTGGTCTTCGAGGTCCGCGTGCCCACCGCCGACGGGAGCGCCCTGCGGGATCGGATTCGGAGCGCGACCAGCGGGCGGGCGGCTATCGAGATGGAGTGACACCGGTTACTCGTAGGTCGGCAGCCGTGCCGACTGTGCCGACCCGTCGATGAAGGGCAGGTCGACCTGCTGTGCGCCGACCGGGTCGCCGTCGACGCGGACGGTCAGCGATGCCTCGGGGCGCTCCCAGCTGAGGTTCGCCAGTGCGATGGGAGCCTCCCGCATCGGACTCTGCGCGGCGCGGGTCACGTCGCCGACGTGCTCGTCGCCGGCGAACACCGCGGCACCGGGTTCGGGGCACTCCTCGACGGCGAGGCCGACCAATCGCTGGGTCGGATGGCCCCGGTTCTCGATGCGGGAGACGACTTCCTGGCCGACGTAACAGCCTTTCTCGAAGTCCAGAGCATTGCGCAGGCCGAGGTCGTTCGGAAGCACGCCCTCGATTTCGCTGTCGAACAGCGGCGTCCCGGCCTCAAGCGTCAGCGTCTCCCAGGTCTGGTAGCCGAAGGGGACGGCGTTGAGCCCGCGGTTGACCAGCGTGTCGAAGACGGCCTCGGCGTCGTCGGCGCTACAGACCACGTCGTAGCTCTCCTCACCGGCGAGGTTGTCCGTCCGGATGACGGAGACCCCGGCGTCGCCGAGTTCGCCCCGCTCGAAGGTCAGCGGCGCTGGCGGGGTTCCGGTCTGGTGGAGGACGCTGGCGATCTTCTCGGTCGCTTTCGGCCCGTGGACGCCGAAGACGGCGAAATCATCGGTCGCCACCTCGAAGTCGACGTCCTGAATGAAGGTCTTATCCGCCCACTCCGCGGCAAGTTCCTCTGCCTTCTGGGGCGGAGTGAACACGAGCAGGCGCTCGCCGGCGTTGTACACGTACATGTCCGTATCGACGCGGCCGTCGGGGTCAAGCAAGAGCGCGTAACAGCCCGCGCCGTCCTCGTCCGGGACGTGGTTCGAGACGGCGTTGTCGACGTAGTCGACGCGGTCCTCGCCGGTGACGACGATCACGCCGTAGCCATACTCCATCGCCCCGACGACGTTCCGAACCGCGCGGTGGGTCCGCTCCGGTCGCCCGTAGTTGTCGACGACGCGCCGACCACCGACCTCCCTGAACGTCGCTCCGTGGGCCTCGTGAACGGACTCGAGAACAGTCATTGTACGGGTATGCGGCCCTCGTGGGGAAAAACGTCCCGTTAGCGTCGTCGGCGTGCGAGGACAGCCACTGCGAGCAGTGCAGCCATCGTCAGGGCGACCGTGAAGCCCGGACCGCTGCCGTCAGTCGTTTCTGTCGCCGTCTGTTCCGGCGTAGTGGCCGCCCCGTTCGTCGTCTCCCCATCCGGCCTGAACGCGGTGACGTTCGTCGTCGTGGTGAGGTCGCCGGATGTCGCAGTAAACGTGACGTTTCCGGCCGTCGGGACCGTCGCGGTTATTTCGCCGTCCGCGTCGGTCTGTCCGACCTCGGTCCCGTTCCGGGTCACGGTCGCGTTCGCCACCGGTTCGTCGTATTCGTCGGTGACCGTGAGGCGGACGTTCGCGTCAACGACGACCTGTCTGTTATCGGGGGAGAGCGTGATCTCCGGGGTACGCTGGATTTCCACGTCTATCGATTTTTCGTCTTCGGCGACGCTGACGCGTCTCTCGACCGTCTCGTAGCCCTCTTTGGTAACTGTGACGTCGTAGCGGTCGTTGACCGGCACGCTGACCGATGCTGTTCCGTCAGAGAGTGTCGGCACGGTCCCGTCGAACCCGTTGTCCGATTCGACCTGAAGGTTCGCACCGCGGATCGGTCTCGGGTCGTCGAAGTGATCGTCGACGACCGTGGCCTGCAGCAGAACCGACCCTTCACGAATCCGGACCGTCGTCGTTGTCTCGCCGGAGACGGGAACGGTGGTCAGGTTGCGGTAGAACCCCGGCTTGGTGACGATGACGCTGTACTCGCCTTCTTCGACGGACCGTGTCGTGATGGTCCCGTCGCTGCCTGCGTTCATGTCGACCACGTAGTTCCCGTCTCGATACAGCCGGATTCGGGCGTTCTCGGCCGGCTGGCCGTCCCCGTTCACAGCGTTGACTGTGGCCGTCGCTGACTCCGAGACCGCCACATCGATGGACTCTGTCTCGGCGTCCTCAACGACGTACGGAACGTTTCGGACGTACTCGTCATCGTGTATCTGAAGGGTGACGTTGGCTCCTTCCGGGACGTCGATGAGTGCCTGCCCGTTTGCCCGCGTCGTCTCATTGGACGGCCCGCCTGCGCCGTCGTTCCACGTCGCCGATATATCGATACCGCTGAGCGGGTCGCCGTCCTGGTCGACCACGGTGACGGTGAGTGTCACCTGTGACTGTGCAGCAGCCGTTCCCGCCACCACCCCAGCCCCCACCAGAAGTGTCAGCAGTCCGATTGTCAACGCGCTACGATGGTCGAACATACCTGATCAATAAAAGAGTGGACGTAAATCAGTACTGGCGGTAGGCACCTCCTACGGCCGTTTAGATTGCTGATCGCTGACAAGACTCTCAACCTCGGATGGTTCGAGCGGTGTCAATGGCCCTGACATCGTCCGAGAGAGCGCCGCTGCCGCGACACCGTGGACCAGTGCCTCGTCCGTGTCGGCACCAGCGGCCAGTCGCTGGAGCGTCGCGCCGATGAAGGCCCCGTGTTGCCCAGATTCGTCGACGGCGGTCGTCTCGATGGCGTCCTGCTCGTGAACGACACCGTCGTGGTAGGCCACTGCGCCGTACTCGCTCCGTGTGAGAATCATGCGGGTGAGGTCGTATTCCGTTGCGAGCGTGTGGACGATATCCCGTGGCTCCCCTGTCGTGTCAAACACCGTGGAAACCTGGTCTTCGGCGGCAAAGAGAGTATCGACGGCCGGCAGCAGGTCTGCAAGTGCGTCGCGGGCGTCCTCGGCGTCCCACAGCCCAGGGTGGAAATCAAGGTCGAACGCCCGCATGCCTGCGGCCGCTCTGAGCAACGCCCCCGTCGTGTCGGCGGCCGTGTCTGAGAGGGAGAGGGTTGCGCCCGAGGTGAACACTACGTCCGCGTTCTGTATCTCGCCCATCGGAAGTTCGCCGGGCGTCAGCGTCGCCATCGCGGTGTTATCGCGGTCCTGTAGCAGCCGCTCGGCACGGGGTGGGTCGGCGTCCTCGTGGAACGTGAGCCCCTGCCGGCCGGTATCCGGATCTGACCAGACAACCTCTGTCTCCAGACCGAACTCGCGGAGCTCCGCGACGACGCGCCGGCCGAGCGGCGTGTCCGGAACCTTCGACAGCCACCGTGCGTCGGCCCCGAGTCGGCCGGCCGTCGCCGCAACACTGCTCGCGGTCCCGTCGACGCGAATCGACGCCTCACGGGCCGTCTCGAACCGCTGTCCGTCGGGGGGTGCAAATCTGAGAGCGGTCTCGCCGAACGTTACGAGTGACATACCGCGTGCATCGGGAGACGTAGGTTTAGTTTAATCGGCTGTATCGATTGCTGTGTCGGAGAACGACTGCCCCTCCCCTTATCGCCGCCGACCGCCGTGTCCGGGGTAATCCCGCTCGAACCGGTCTTCGAGTTCCTGCCGGTCGATGTGGATGACCGTCGGCCGCCCGTGGGGACACGCGTAGGGGTTCGCACAGTCGTCCAGCGCAGCGAGTAGTTCCCGGACGGAGCCCTCAGTCAGCGACGTGTTCCCGGTCACGGAGGGGTAACACGCCAGGTCGCCGAGCAGTTCGTCGGCCGCCGCCTCGACCGTCGCCGCCGCCTCGTCGTCGCCGGCGACGAACGCGCCGAGTACGTCTCTGACAATGTCCGGACCGGCCACATCGGCGATGACGCCCGGGAGGGTTCGGACCTCGACGCTTCGCTCACCCGTGCGCGCCGTGTGGAACCCCAGACTCGCCAGCGCGTCGCTGCGCCGGTCGAACACCTCGGCTTCGCGCGCGGTCAGTTCCAGTTCGACCGGGTCGGCGAGCGCCTGCGTCGTCGTTTCGCCTTCGAACTTGGCTTTGAGGCGCTCGTAGTTGACCCGCTCGTCCGCCGCGTGCTGGTCGACCAGTACGAGGCCGTCGTCCGTCTCTGCGACGACGTAGGTGTCGGCTAACTGTCCGAGAATCCGCATCGATGGCAGCGACTCGTGGGTCGCGTCCGGTTCGTCGCCGAGGCGTACCTGCTCCTGGCCGCCGGTGAACTTACGTTCCTCGCGCTCTGTCTCTGTCCGGCCCGCTGCGGATGTCTCGCTTTGCTCACTCTCGCTATCTCCACTCGAAACGATACCCTCTCCCTGGCCAGTCTCGGATTCGCCCGACGCGTCGTCCGTCGTGCCGGTCACAGAGGGTCGGTTCGTGTCGGACGACTGAACGGATGGGGCTGTATCGGACGACTGGCGACCCGCTGTCTCTGTCTGGGTGCTGTCCGGTCGGGCCGTGGACTCAGTACTTGGCTCCTGTGCTGTCGCATCACCACTGGTCTCCGTTGCGGTGGTGTCCGTCTGACCCGGCGTTGCTGCTTCGTCTACGGCGTCCCGGCTGTCCGGGCTCGACCGTTCGCGTCCGCTGTCGGTCGCTCCGTCTGCCTCCGGCGTTATCTCCGTCTGCTCGGGTGCTGACCGGCCGCGTGGCGCTGTCGAGCGCAGTAGTCCTTCTCGTAACAGCGCATCCTCGACGGCGGTCCGGACCTGCTCGCGAACGCCTTCATCGTCGGCGAAGCGGACCTCCATTTTCCGGGGGTGAACGTTCACGTCCACGTCGCCCGCGGGCACGTCCAGAAAGAGGACGGCGAAGGGGTAGCGGTCCGGCGCGATCTGGGTGCCGTAGGCATCGATGACGGCGTCGCGAACGGTGCCAGCCCGGACGTAGCGGCCGTTGACGTACGTCGAGAGATACTCGCGGCCGGCGCGGTTCGTCTCTGGGTGGGACACGAGGCCGTGGACGCCGTCGAGCGGCCCGTCGGGGAAGCTCCCAGCCTCGTCTCCCTCCGCTTTCGCTTCCGAACCCGCACCGACCGAGATCATCGACTCGGCGACTTCCCGACCGTAGACGGACATCACTGTCTCGCGCAGGTCGCCCTGTCCGGTCGTCGAGAACGTCTCGCGGTCGCCGTGGGTCAGCGAGACTGCAACGTCCGGGTTAGCCAGCGCGTAACTGGCGACGACGGTGTTGACGTGGGCGAACTCCGTCGACTCCTGTTTGAGGTACTTTCGGCGGGCCGGGACGTTGTAGAAGAGGTCATCGACCGCTATCGCGGTCCCCTCTGGACAGCCAGCGGGGCCGACTGACGTGACGTCGCCGCCTTCGAAAACGAGTTCCGTCCCCACGTCGCCGCCGCGAGGTCTAGTCCGGATCGTCAGCCGTGAGACCGCCCCGATTGCGTGCAGGGCCTCGCCGCGGAACCCGAGCGTTCCCACGCCGCCCTCCAGATCCGCGATGTCGCGGATCTTCGACGTTGTGTGTTTCTCGACGGCCGTCTCGACGGCCTCGCGATCCATCCCGACCCCGTCGTCCGTGACGCGAATTCCGTCGGTTCCACCGGCCTCGACGACGACATCGACCCGGTTCGCGTCGGCGTCGATGGCGTTCTCGACCAGTTCCTTGACGACGGAGGCCGGCCGCTCGACCACCTCGCCGGCCGCGATGCGTTCGACGGTCCGGTCGTCGAGTCGCTGGATGTCGGTCATACGTGCCTCCGCATGTGGTACTACCGGCTAACGGGCGAAGCGACTTGATACTGTCTGCCCTCGCTCGAGCGTATCAGTCTAATCATGGAAATAGTTAACACAAGACAGTCCTGACCCCCGCATGGTGACGATCCATGTGCCACCACAGAGAACGCTCCTGGACAGAAGCGACGGCGGACGACGAGGCAACTGACGAGGACGAGGAGGAGCTGCCATCCTTCCTCAACGAGGAGGCGACCGAAACCGAGGTGCTGACCGACGGCGGCGACGAGGCGTAGCAGCGGCGCACCCTCGGCAGCGGTGTTGGCAAACCAGCCGTTTTTTGCTGCGAGTACCGCAAACCCGATAGCTAAAGTGCGCTCGCCGTCAGTCGCCACTATCCTGTGGACCTCGACATGGAACAATACGACCAACTCTACCGTCTGTATAAGAGCGTAGACACGACGACGCTGCGCGGATATCAGGAGTTCGTCGACCTGTTTCCCCCGCTTAGCTCTGCCGTCGCGCTGGAACAGTGGGAAACCGCCAGTGACCGCCTCGACGACCTCAAAGCCGACATCACTGACGAGTTTCCCGGGACCGGCGAGACCTATGCGGAAATCGCGGCTCGACTGACCCGCGACGAGGCCTTTACCGCGCTCGACCTCTACTCGAAGTACGGCCGGTCGGTGAACGTGCTCGTGCTGGACGTCGACGAGACGCTCCGGTCGGCCGGCGACACCGACAACGAAATCCCCCGCGACACGCTGTATCTCCTGACACAGTTCCACGAAGCGGGCGTCCCTATCGTTGTCTGTACCGGCCAGACGCTGGAGAACGTCAAGGGGTTCATGATACAGGGGCTTGGCAACGATCTCGTCTCCTCCGGCCAGATGAGCATCGTCTACGAGTCCGGTAACGGCGTGTTCACGCCCAAACACGGCGAGGACACCAAGCGACTGCTCTACGAACGCCTCGACGATGCGGTCGTGGACGTGTTCGAGACCGTCCGTCGCCGGGTCCTCTCGGAAGCTCCGGACGCCGTCGGCAAGCGCTGCCATCTCCAGGGTAACGAGTTCAACGTCACGCTGAAACCTAACGCCGAGGTCGGCAGCGACAACGCCGTCGAAATCATCGACGAGTCGCTGCGGTACCTCTGTGGGCTGGTCGGCGACGCCATCGCCACGCAAGTCGACGCCACGGTCGACGACCCCGCAGGCTACGCCCGGGCCTACTTCAGCCGCGACCCGGAGATCCTCGACGTGCTGGAGGCGGGCGGCCTGTCGACCGACGCCGACATCGATGACGCGCCCGAGGCGTTCCGCGACATCCTCGAACGCGTCGACCTGGGCTACTACGAGGGCGACGCGGCCGAACTCGTGAGCCTCGAACTGGACAAGTCCGCCGGCGTCGAGGAGGCTTTCGACGTGCTGGGCATCGACGACCCGTTCGCGCTCGTGATGGGCGACAGCAAGAGCGACCTGCGGGTGATGCGCTGGACCGACGAGAACGACGCCGGTATCGCCGCCGCCCCCGCGCATTCCTCGCCCGACGTGCTCGACCACGTCAGTTCGAGGGACGACCTGGTGTACGAGGCCGGCGACGCCAGCACGGTTCTGCGGACTATCTACGGTATCAGTCTGATCGAGCAACTGGACGAGCAGGGCGAGTGAGCCGACGCCCTACGTGTTGACTGCGGCTTCGCCGCTACGGTACTGGTCTGGCCACTCGCCAGCAGCGGGGGACTGCGGGTCGACGTCCGCGACGAACCGCATCGTCGTGATATTGAGTACGAGCCCCAGAAGTCCGCCGCCCACGATTCCGATGGGAAGGCCGACCGCAGGAACGTTGACGACGACAGCGGTCGCCACCGCTGAGACGAGCAAAACGAGTCCCGCGTAGCCGACTGTGTAGGCGAGGTACGCTCCACCGTCGACAGCCAGTTTGTACGAGCCCCGAGCCGCCGCCAGCAGGCCGGTTTCGCGCAACACGATCAGATACGGCGTGGCCCAGAACAGATACCCGGCGGCCAGCAGCAGCGGTACGAGAACGATGAATACCCCGAGAACCGCGCCACCGCCACCGACCCCGCCGGCACCGACTGCGCCCAGCGCAAAGGGTGCAATGAACAGATATGGCAACACGGTTACCGCGAGAAACGGGACGAAATGGGTCCGGGCGTTCGCGGCGAAGTCGTCGTCGCGGCCGACGAGACGCGCGGCGATAGCGCCGAAGTAGCCCGCACTCAGGCCGGCCCGCAAGAGGATCACCAGGGGGACGACCACAACGGCGAACGGAAGCGATAGCGGGAGGCCGGCGTTCACTGACACGCCGGTACTGGGCGGGTCAACGAACTGCCAGATAGTCACGACGGACGCGGGGACGCCGAACTTGATGCCAAAGTGGAACCCGTCGTGGGCGAGTACTTGCCGGATACTATCAGTCTGCATGACCGCCAGCAGTATCGGGACCAGGATTAGCGACATGTGATCGGCCGCTCTCTTCCAGCCATCGGCCAGTCGGACGGTGAGCGTCGGCATCAGTCGCGGTCCCTCGTCGGGCTTGGGTGTTCGTTTGGTACTGACCGTGGTACACGCAGTGCCAACGGGTCGAGGCGTCGCTGTGCAGCGATTGTGCGATTGGTGGAGGGCATCGGCTCAAATATCCGCACACGATTTGATATGTGTTCTGGTGGGGCCGCTCTGGTGTCTCGTTCCCCTTCACCACCCAACAATTAGGCGTCCGCCGACCGAACTGCCGGCATGAGTCTTGATACCGTGTTTAGCCAGGTGCCGGACCCGCAGTCGTACTCGTTCCCGGACTACTCGCTCCCGCAGGGCGACCCCGTCAAACCGGTCGCGCTGACCGACGACGAACTGACGGCGTTGCTCGACCTGTACGACGCGTTCAGTGGGATGGACCCAACGGGCATGGACTCGAACCCGTTCCTGCGGGCGACCACCGAGTTCCTCCAGCAGACGCTCGGTGCGCCGCTCACCCGGCCGGACGAGCAACTGAACGACGATATCGCTGCCTTGCTCAACGACTTTTCGGACGACCTGGGCGGGCGGTCGATGGGCGTCGTCGACGCGACGCCGGCCCACCACCGGACGCTGTACTTCTTCCTGACAAGCTGCAAGGCGTACCACATGGCCCCGCATCTGCAGTTCGACCCTGACCCGGTCGCCGTCGAGACGCTGTATGCCGTGTACGAACGCGTCACCGAGCAGGCGTTCTACCTCAAGCGGCCGAAAAGCGTTCTCGAGTGACTGCCAGCGTGTGCCCGGCGGACGCTCCGGTCCGTTTATCGGGGAGCGAAGTAAACTGCCGCCAATGACAACCGATCAGCCCGAGATTCCGGTCGTATGCGAGGAGTGCGGGACGCGGACATCGGTCGCGTTCGAGGACGTCGAGGACGCCGTCGCGCGCCACAACGAGCAGCTCCACGACGGTGAGCCAGTCGCCGAAGTCGACCCCGACGTACTGGAGGAACTCGCCGACCGACTCGCGAAGGACATCGGCCTGCTGGAGTAGTCAGTCGTCCGGCGTCACTCGTCCAGCGGCAGCCGCTCGTAGGCCTCACGGTCAGCGCCGGCGGCGAGCGCCCGCGGCCGCAGCCGGCAGACGTTCTTGACGGTTCGTGGGCCGAGCACGCAGGGCGAGACGAACCGCGGTCGCCCCGGCTCAGTTCCGGGGCCGTCGCCCAGCGCGAGCACCGCGCCGTTGAGGTCGGCGAGCGGGATACACGCCAGGTCGCCGTTCGCCGATTCGAACTGGACGTGGGTTGTGTCGCCGGGCATCGCCGCCGCCTCTAACAGTTCGAACACATCGATGCCGGTGTACTCGCGTTCGATCCGGTCGCCGGAGGCACACTCGAACCCGACCGGCCCGCGGACGACTTCGAAGGGGAGCGTTTCGGGTGCAACGTCCCAGGGGAGCAATACCGGGTCAGCCCCGTCGATGCGGACCGTCGGCCGTCCCCCCGCAGTTTGCGCCATACGTATCCTTTCCGCCTGAGACCCTTCAGCGGTTCGGGACGGCCGTGATTCGCCACACACATTCCGACTCTCACTCCCGGGAGTGGAGCGAGTACGCGATAAAGAGGACGCCGACGAACTGGAAGGCACGAGTGACGAGCGTCAGCGGTTGCTGGAACTGACTGGAGAGCAGGCCCTGGCGAAGGAGGACCGACCCGGTGAACGCGACGACGAAGGCCACCGCCGTGAGGCAGAACAGCCCGACCGAGAGATACTGCATCGCGCGGCTGTTGTGTCGGCGATACCCACGGTAGGCCTGGTAGCCGACGTACCCGCCCAGTACAGTCGAGCCAAAGGCCAGGGCGGTGATGAGCCAGTTCATGAGCGTCTCGATGGCGACCATTTCAGAGGTTCTCCCACATTTTTGTGAATCGGTCCGCGGTGTCCTGTTCGCCCTGTCCGGGGAACGCCGGCGGTTCGGTCCGCTCGATATCGGTCTCGAAGTCGCCGTCGGCAAGCGCCAGCGAGAACTCCGAGAGCGTGGCAGCGAACACGCTGTAGTCGTTGCCGCCCGTCTCTATCTGGGTCTGCTCCTCGATGAGGCCGTACTCCTGGAGCCACTCGACCCGTCTGTACACGGTCGGTTGTGACATCTCACACTGGTCGGCGAGCTGTTTCGCGGACATGGGTTTGACACTCGTTGCTGCGAGGATGTCCCGGGCGTACTCGTCACTGAGCAGGTCGAGGATGTCGCCCACGGCCGGGTCCTCACTCACGTACTGGACCAACGTCCCGTCCCTGAATAAAAGGTCCCGTCAGTTTCCGAGTCAGAAGTCAGCCGCGTCATAGAGGGGCGCAGTGTCAGCGGAGACCGGCGCGGTCAGGGCGCGTCCTCGGGCAAGGGCGGACGGAGCCGGAGACCACTTCGCGGGCGGCGTGGCCCACATCACCCCCAGGGTGGCAGCCCCGGGAAACCCCGGGGCAGTGTGGTGGACAGACAGCGGCCGTAGCCGGAGGGCGCTAGCGGCACGGTGTTTTCAGGGCCGCTGCACTCGTATCGAGGGGTGGTTGCATCATATAAGGTGCAGTCGAACTTCTGACCCAGAAAACGGCGGCCTGATACGCCAGTGTGGGGTTCACTCGGCGGCGGGACAGCCGATTGACTGGCCGACCGTGATGAGTCGGTCCGCGGACACGCCCTCGCCGCGGATCGTGTACCGGTAGCTTTCACAGCTCCAGGACAACGACGACGTCGGCCCGCGGGTGAGCTGTGCCTGCCGGCCGTCGATTGTCACCTGACCGTCGCCATCCGAGGGCGAATACGTGTAGTTGTACTTGGCGACGGTGAGCAGACTCGTCCGGTTGGCGTATCGGAGGCCGACGCTGCGGATCTGTCCCCGAGTCTGCGTTGCGTAGGTCAGTTCGTACCCCGGCGGGATGTCGGGCTCCGGGACCTGCATTTCCGCCTCGGCTTCGAGTGCACCGACCGACTCGTAGGTCCGCGTATCCGGCGTCTCCGGGACAGTGACGGTCGTGTCGTCAGGGAAGTCGGGGGTAAACACGTCCTCGGACACGCCCGTATCGTAGCTGACGTTCGTGTACGTCGTCGTCACGACTGTGTGCTCACCGTTTGTCGTCCAGGCAGTGCGCTTTTTTACCGGGAAGAACCGGTCTATATCCACCCAGATCGTCTGCTCGTAGGCCGCCGTGTCGTTTTCCGGTGCCACGCGGATGACGTACGCCTCGCGGCCGTCAACGGATTCAGTGCCACGGTAACTGACGGCCATCGATCCGGTAGATTCGGTCGGCTGCCCCTCGCCATGGGGAACGACGGGCAACGGCTCAACCGACTGGGAGTCGGTCGTCTCGGCTGCCGCTGACATATTGAGCTTCGTAAGCAGGCGCTGCAGCCGCTCGCCCCGGTCCGCCCCGGTCCCGCTGAGCGAGATACGCGTCGCGTTCGCGCGGCGCTGGTCGTACAGCCACAGTGCCGACCCGTTCGACACCCGCAGATCGTACCGCCGTGCGGTGCTGTTGACGACTGCCAGCCGTTTCTTTTGGGTCCCCGGCTGGAGCACGGCGTCGTAGGTCGTCCGGCTCGCCACTGTCCCGTCCCTGGTGATTGTCGTCGTCTGGGTTGCGTTGACGCCGTCTATCGCTTCGTAGCGTTGCTGCACGTCCGCGTCGATCCGGGGCTGATCGGCGGTCCCGGTACTCGCGAATACGAGCGACCATGTCGCAACAGCCAGCACACCAACGACGACCACCGCCGCGACGGTGAGCACCAGTCGTTCCGATGTGAGGTGTCGAGTGACCATATCTGGGGGTACAGGGCGGGAGATTGCCCGACGCTGTGCGCTCTATCTGAGCGACAGTGTTATCTATCACATAACCGGCACCACAAGTAAAACCTCCTGTCCGTTGCGGTCAGTAGTCGCCGAGCACGCCGAGGCGTCTGGCCCGCCGGGTCGTGTACTGGAACACGACGTATCCGAACAGGACGTAGCCGGCCGGGACACCGACGAGGAGGCCCAGGTCGACGGCAGAGAACTGCCAGAGGCGGGTCCCGTCGACCATCGCCCGCTGCAGGAGCGCGCTCCCGTGGGCCAGCGGCAGCATTCGCGTCCAGCCGAGTTCGAACACGGGCGCGGAGATGAGGACGATGAACCCGAACTGGAGCAGATTGAGCCAGTTCCCGATGCGCTTGTACAGCACCGCGACGCCACCCGCCGCGAATCCCAGGCCCAGTACCGACGCGATGGTCAGCGACGCGACCACCACGACAGTGAGGACGTTCAACTGGAGCGACGTCCCGGTGATCGCCAGCATCACCGCCAGCACCACTGTGGAGGTGATGAATGTCCGGACGACTTTCGCGACGCCCTTGCAGAACGCGACCGGCGCGAAGCCAAACGGCGTCATGACGTGCCGTTCGAGGGTGCCCCACTGGGCTTCGCTGCCGATGTCGCTCGAAATCGACTGGTAGGCCCCGACCGAAAGCGACCACAGGAAGTAGCCGACGATGATCCCCTCGATGGAGTCGGTTATCGCCCGCCCGGCGAGCATCCGCCCGCCGTAGAACAGCAGACCGAAAAAGAACACCGAAATAACGATGCCGCCGACGGCGTTGGCCGGATAGCGGACGAAGATGAGGTACTCGCGGTACAGCACCGCCCGCGCGAGGTCGAGATACCCCGCCCGCATGGCGTCGTCAGCGACCGTACCGGCGCTCGTGGTCAACGCTCCGTCCCCTTTCGTCATCGTTCCTGGCCCGTGATTTCGACGAACACGTCTTCCAGATCCGGTTCGACCGTGCCGACGCCGGTGAGTGTCACGTCGTGGTCGCGACACAGGGCCAGCAGGCGGTAGAACCCGTCGCTGTCGGTCGCCACCTCGACGCGCCGGCCCCGCTCGCCGCTCGTCACGTCGACCACCTCGAAGCGGTCCCGGATGGTCGTGAGCAGGTCGTCGGTGATGTCGGGGCTGGTGACGGCGAACGCGCTTGCGGTGAACTGGTCGAGCACGGCCGGGACGCTGTCGTCTGCGATGATCTCTCCTTCGTTCATGATGATGACCCGGTCGCAGACATCCTCGATGACGTCCATGTCGTGGCTGCTGACGACGGCCGTGAGGTCGCGCTCGTCGACGATGCGGCGCAGTTCCCGCCGCAGCGTCAGCGAACTCTCCACGTCGAGTCCCAGCGTCGGTTCGTCGAGAAACACGAGGTCCGACTCGCTTGCCAGCACACTCGCCAGCGACACCTTCTGTTTCATTCCGCGGGAGAGGTCCCGAACGGGTTCGTCGGCCTTCTCTAGGAGATCGAGTTTCGCCAGCAGCCGCTCGTGGCGGTCGGCGACGGCGTCGGGCTTGATGCCCTTGATTGTTGAGAAATAGCGCAGGTTCTCCCGGACAGTCAGCCGCCAGTAGTCGTTCCGCGCGCCTTCGAGCATCCCGTCGACGTGACGGTAGGCCGCCCGGGGGTGCTCGCTCATGTCGATGCCCTGGACGCGGACGCGGCCGGAATCGGGCAACACGAGCCCGAGAACCGACTTTATCGTCGTCGTCTTGCCCGCACCGTTGGGGCCCAGCAGGCCGACGACCGTCCCCTGCTCGATGCGAAACGACACGTCGTCGACGGCCGTCACCGCGTCCGCACCGCTGCCGAACTGCTTTGACAACCCCTCGACGGCGAGTGCGGGCGTCGCTCCGTCCCTCGGCGCAGTCGACTGCTCGGCAGTTCGCGATCCCCGCCGGGGCGGGCGCTGGGATGACATTACCGACATTGAGGGCTTCAGAACCAAAAGGCCAGTCACGTCCTGCGGTGGTTCTGCTACCGGCGTTGCTGCCCCGCTCCCGGTGCCGTCCCTGGCTGTTCAGCAGCAGCGGGCTGCCGTGGATGGCTTCGTCCCGAACCCACTACTCAGGCGGTTCGAGACCTGTCACCTCGAACCGCGCGCCGCCGGCTTCGCTCTCGGTGGCTGTGACCGTCCAGCCGTGGACCTCGGCGATCCGCTGAACGATTTTGAGCCCGAACCCGGTCCCGTCCTCGCCGGTCGAGTAGCCCCCTTCGAACACCTGTTCGCGGTCGTCCGCTGGAATGCCCGTCCCGTCGTCTGCGACGTAGAAGCCGTGTCGATCCGTGTCTTCGACTGTACCGACTCTCACAGTTATGTTCTCCCCGCCGTGGTCCGCGGCGTCGTCGGACGGCGTCTGAGCGTCCGCGGACCCGTGTTCCGCACTGTTCCGCAGGAGGTTCGCCAGCAGCCGTCGGAGTTTCGCCGTATCAGCCCGAATCTGACGGTCGGTCTCGACGACGAGCGTGTTCCGGGTCCCCTCGACGGTCTGCCAGCACTCCTCGACGATGTCTGCGAGCGCGACGGATTCGAGGTCGGTCGCCGTCTCGCCGGCGCGTGCGAACGTCAGGAGGTCGTCGATCAGCACTCGCATTCGCTCGTGAGCCTGCGATACCTTGTCGAGAGAATCGCTGTCACACTCGGCCCGGGCCAGTTCTAGATGCCCTTCGGCGACATTCAGCGGATTCCGGATGTCATGGCTGACGATGCTTGTAAACTCATCGAGGCGCTCGTTCTTTCGCTCCAGTTGCCGTTCGTATGCCCTGCGCTGGGAGATGTCCCGGCCGATGCCCACGGTCCCAGCGACCGCTCCATCAGCATCTATCAACCGTGTTCCGGCAAACTCGTACGGGATCCGCTCCCCATCGGCAGTCAGAATCTCCGCTTCGACAGTCACCCGGCCGCCAGTTTGTGTCTCAGTTATCGCCGCAGCGATTGTCTCATGCTCGTCACCCGGGAAGAACTCGGAGACGGACATATCGTCGATCTCGTCGTCGCTGTATCCCGTGACTTCGGGGATACGCTCGTTCCACCGCCGAAGGCTGCCGTCCGTGTCGATGACGTAGAACAGGTCGTTAAGCGTATCGAGCGCCTGATCGATGAACTCGCGTTCTTCACGGAGCTGGCGGTCACGGTCGAGGCGGTTGAGCGCTGCTGTCGCGTGGACCGAGAGCGTCCGCGCGAGCGTGACATCTGTCTCATCGAACGCATCTGTCTCACACGAGCCGATGAGGAGGATGCCGTGATCCCCGAGCGGAAGGATGATCTCGCTGCGAATATTCGTCTCCGGATTGTACCGATCCGGGTTCGACGTGATATCGTCGTGGACCCGCGTCTCGCCGGTTTCGAAGGCCTGCCACGCGAGCCCGTCCCCGCGCTCGAACACCGGCGGCATGCCGATGAGTTCCTCGACCTGTTCGGTCCAGGCGACCGGATACAGACTGTCGCCGTCGGCGAAGTGGACCGCGTTGGCCGGCATATTGAGGATAGTCCGGGCCGCGTCCACTGTGACTTGGGCGATCGCGTCTTCGGTCGTGGCTCGCATGAACGCCCTGGCAGTAGTGTGTAATTCTTCGATAGCGCGCTCGCGCCGTGTGTTGTGCTCGCGCCCGATCCCGTCGGCAGTCCGCTCGACGGCGTCGACAACGCTGTGTGCGAGCCGCGCGTACGGCTCGGCGCCGCCGTCGGCCCGGAGATACTCGGTGACACCGGCGGAAATCGCGTCGCTGGCGGCTGCTTCGGTCCCCTCGCTGGTGAACAGGATGAACGGAAGGTCCGGCTCTCGCTTGCGGACCGCATCAAGGAACTCGACGCCAGTCTGCTCCGGCAGGTCGTAGCCGGCGATGATACAGTCGAACGTACTCCTGTCGAGTCGATCAAGTCCATCGGCGACGGTCGTCTCCGTCTCAACCGTGACACCGCAGTGCTCCTGTTCGAGAGCGCTCGTGGCTGCATCGACGACAGCCGGATCGCTGTCGACGTGGAGAACGCGGATCCGGTCGGTCATTGCCTCTCACCAGTGACAACTCGCGTATATCTCTTCGGGCGTGAGTATCGCTGTTGAAAATCGGGCGATGCACGCTACTCGTCGTCCAGTTCGGCCTGCCACTCCTGTACTTTCGCCATCAGCTCGACCGGCGGCGTCTCGTTGACATCCAGTTCCGTCAGCTCCGAGAGGACAGCCTCGGTTTCCGGGTCGAGCGACGCTGCTGCCTCGTCGCTATTGGGGACTTCAGCTGCGGACTCCTCGGGCGCGTGTTCGGGATCGCCGTCGGTCGCCATCGGCTCAGCCCCCGAATCAACCGACGTGCCCGCTGACCCGGCCGTACCGTCCCTGAACTGCCCCGAATCCAGGTCGAAGACGGCCTGTGTCGTCCCGCCGTCGTCCCGCTCGCTGCCCCGAATCTCGATGGCCTTGTCGTCACGCAAACGGTCGAGCACCTCCTGTGAGCGACCGACGACCGGTTCGGGGACGCCGGCGAGGTCGGCGACGTGGACGCCGTAGGAGCGGTCTGTCGGCCCGTCCCGGACCGTTCGGAGGAACGTCACGTCGCCGTCGCCCTCCGCGGACCGCGGCTCGCCGTTGACCGCGACGTGGACGTTCTCGACGGTCGGCAGTTCCTCACCCAGTGCGGTCAGTTCGTGGTAGTGGGTCGCAAACAGCGTCTTCGACTGGATGGAGTTGACGATGTACTCGGTCGCCGCCCAGGCGATTGAGATGCCGTCGAAGGTAGCGGTCCCGCGGCCCACCTCGTCGAGGATGACCAGCGACTCGTCGGTGGCCGAGTGGAGGATGTTCGAGAGCTCCTGCATCTCGACCATGAACGTCGAGCGCCCTTGCGCGAGTTCGTCCAGCGCGCCGACGCGGGTGAAGATGCCGTCGACGAGGCCGACCGTCGCCGACCGCGCCGGGACAAAGCTGCCCACCTGGGCAAGCAGCGTGATGAGCGCGGCCTGGCGCATGTACGTCGACTTCCCGCTCATGTTCGGCCCGGTGACGATGAGGAACTGCCGTTCGTCGTCCATGTAGAGGTCGTTCGGGACGAACTCGGTGGTCTGTTCGACGACCGGATGACGGCCGGCCTCGATGGACAGTTCGTTGCCGTCGACGACCGTCGGCCGGGTCCAGTCGTTCTCAACGGCGTGGACTGCGAGCGACGCGAACGCGTCCAGTTCCGCCAGCGTCCGTCCCACGTCCTGCAATAGCGTGGCACGTTCGGCCACGCGCTCGCGGAGGCCCTGGAAGCGCTCGTACTCCATGTCGTGGCGGCGCTCCTCAAGACGCAACACGTCCCGCTCCTTCTCGTCGAGTTCGGGCGTCGTGTAGCGTTTGGAGTTCTTGAGCGTCTTGATGTGCTGGTAGTCGTCGGGAACGGCGTCGGTCTCGCTCTTACCGACCTGGATGTAGTAGCCGTCGGTCTTGTTCCGGTCGACCGAGAGGTGGGTGATGCCGGTCCGCTCCTTCTCGCGGTCCGGCAAGGTCTCTAGCCACTCCAGGGCGGCCTCGTGCTCGTCGATGATCTCGTCGAGGTCGTCGTCGTACCCCCGTTCGAATAGCCCGCCCTGTCGCACTGTTCCCGGCGGGTCCTCAACGAGCGCGCCGTCGAGGTCCGCGGCCAGCGCGTCGGCAGCCTCGCGGTCAGCGCCGTCGAGGGCGTCGGCAAGCGGCGACTCGGCCAGCCGCTCGGTCTCGGTGACGGCGTCGGCGACCTGTCCGAGCAGCGCTAGCGTCTCCTGAACCGCTCGCAGGTCCCGCGCGTCCGCACTGCCCGACGTGGCCCGGGCGGCCAACCGTTCGAGGTCGTAGGCGTCCGACAGCGTCTCCCGGATCCGTTCGCGGGCCATCGCCGCCTCCGACAGCGCCGCCACGCAGGACTGCCGCCGGCGGAGTTCGGCCCGGTTTCGCCGGGGCCGCTGGAGCCACTGCTGGAGCAGTCGCCCGCCGGCAGCCGTGACGGTGTGGTCGATAGTGTCGAACAGCGACCCCGAACTGTCGCCCTGCATCGTCTCGGTGAGTTCGAGGTTCCGCTGGGTCGTCGCGTCGAGGTCGACGTGGTCGCGCTCGCCGTAGGCCTGCAGCCGCGTGACGGCCGCCAGCGTGCCAACGCCGGTGTCCTCGACGTAGGACAGCACCGCGCCGGCGGCCTGGACCGCCACGTCTTTGTCGCCGATACCGACGCTATCGACCGTCTCGCTCCCGAACTGCTCCCGCACTGTGTGACTCGCCCGACCCGGCTCGAACGACGCCGAGTCGTGCAGCGTCAGCGCCGCGCCCGTCCGCTCGCGCAAGCGGTCCAGAAACTCGTCGTCGTTCCGCAGTTCCGGGCCGGGAAGAATCTCCGCAGGTGCGAACGTGTACAGTTCTGTCAGCGCCTCGCCCGCGTCGGCGTCGTCCAGTTGCGTGACCTGGAACTGGCCCGTGGTCACGTCCGTCGCGGCGACGCCGTAGGTGTCACCGCCGTCCCGGCTGGCCTCTCGGACGACCGCGGCGAGGTACTGCGCCGACTCGTCGCCGGTTTCCAGATGCGTCCCGGGCGTGACGACCCGCGTTATCTCGCGGGCGTGGCCGTTCTCGGTCTCGTGCTGGTCGGCGATAGCGACCCGGTAGCCCCGCTCGACCAGCGCGGAGACGTACGGCGTCAGGTCATCGACCGGGACCCCCGCCATCGGGTACGACGAGCCGTGGGAGGACTTCTGGCTCACCTTCAGGTCGAGTTCGTCGGCGACGATCTCGGCGTCCTCGGCGAAAAACTCGTAGAAGTCGCCACACTGCATCGCCAGCAGGTCCGCGTCGGTCCCCTCCTTGAGCGTGAGGAACTCCCCGACGATTCCCGTCGCCTCTGTCATACACGTCCGTGTGGCCGTCCCGGGCGTAAGGATTGCGGGTCCGGTGTGAGAAGCAGTAATTAAATCCGGACCAGTGTCTCGAACAGCCGGAGCATCGGGTGTATCAGTGAAGTGTCTGGCTACTGTACGGACGCGCATGAACGCAAGCGAGACTATCGAGGCCTACTACGCGGCGCTCCGTGCCGGTGAGCCGCTCAGCCCCTTCTTTGCTGACGACGCGGACCGCTCGGTGGTCAAGTTCGGCATCTCCGAACAATTGGTCGGGACCGACGCCATCAGGGTAGGCCTGCAGGAGCAGACCGAGACGACGATAGACTGGACCGTCGAGAGCCGCGCGCTCCGGGTGACAGAACGAGAGGGATACGCGTGGTTCAGTGACGACGTGGCACTGCGCTGGACCGACACTGAGGGCAAGGTCCGCCACGAGTACGACACGCGCTGGAGCGGGACCCTCGAGGCCACCGGCGGGGCGCGCGAGTGGCAGTTCGTCGGCATGCACGTCAGCACGGCCGACGATTTGGCACAGTAGGCGGTCGCTAATCGTCGGCGAGCGTAGCGAAGACGAACTCGCTATCGCTCCCGAGGGGGTCCGTCGCGGTGACCGTCTCCGTCTCGGTGAAACCAGCGTCGGCCAACTGGTCCAGGGTCGCCCGCCGACCCGGTGCCGAGAAGAACATCGACCCGCCCATCCAGCCGCGCCGGACGGTCTCGAACTGGCCGCTCGGCAGCGTCATCAGCACGGTGCCGCCCGGCCGGAGCACGCGAGCGAACTCACGGTAGACCGTCGGGTGCTGGTCCCGCGGGACGTGGAAGACGGCGTGGTAGGCCGTGACTGCGTCAACGCTGTCAGTTGCGACCGGGAGCGCCGTCATGTCGCCCTGGACGAGACGGCTGTCCGGTACTGTCTCTGCTGCGAGATCCAGTCCCGCACGGGAGAAGTCGAGCCCGACACTGCCAGAGGGGAGGTTCGCGAGCGTTCGCGCGCCGTCGCCACAGCCCACGTCGAGGACGGTCGGCGCTTCGGGGAGCCGTTCGAGCAGGTCGTCGAGCAGGGCTGCGTCCGACCCGGTCGGGTCGCGCCGTTCGGCGTAGGTCTCGGAGACGCTATCCCACGCACGACGGACCTCGTTTCGGTCCATACGTGTTGTGAGGGCGCCACACGGTTATGCGTTCAGCCGGCCCGGCTACTCCGATGATTCGGCGAGCGCGGCAATTGCTGCGTCGAGGGTGAACTGCCCTTCGTAGAGTGCGCTGCCGACGACAACCGCAGCGGCCCCGGCCGACCGCAGCGCCAGCACGTCGTCGATTGTCGCCACGCCGCCGCTGGCGATGACGGGGATGTCGACGCTGTCGACCAGTCGCCGAACCGGGTCGGTCCGGACCCCCTCCAGTTGCCCCTCCACGTCAACGTCGGTGAAGAGGATGCCGCCGGCCCCGAGGTCGGCGTACCGCTCGGCGGCTTCTGCGGGGTCCAGACCGGTGCCTTCGGTCCACCCGGAGACGACCACCTCGCCGTCCTTCGCGTCGAGGCTCACGAGCACACTACCGGGGTGCTCGTCGCTGATTTCGCGGACGATCTCCGGCGTTTCGACGGCCGCCGTGCCGAGGATGACGCGGTCCAGACCGCGGTCAAGCAGCGAAACGGCGTCTTCGGCGGTTCGGATGCCGCCGCCCAACTGCACGTCCACGTCGGCTCCTACCGCGTCGAGGACGGCGTCGATGGCCGCCGCGTTCTGTCGCTCGCCCTCGAACGCGCCGTCGAGGTCGACGAGATGGAGCGTCCGCGCACCGGCGTCGACCCACCGCTGTGCGGCCTCGACCGGGTCGCCGTAGGTCTTCTCCGTGCCGCGTTCGCCGCCGACTAACTGGACCACCTGTCCGTCCTGCATGTCGACCGCGGGGACGACCTCGAACTCGGGGAACATGGCCGGTGGTCCGGCGGCGGCCGTCGAAAGCGTGTCGGTCCGATGCGTGCGGACGGCTGTCTGTGCCAGTACACCCCCATGCTTTTACGGCGTGATGGGAAAGGTCCGCCATGGTTACTGCTACACTCGTCCTCACACCGCTCGCCCGTCGGCTCGAAGCAATCATGTTCGGGCCGTACGAGCGCGAGTACCGGTTATTCGAACAGGCCGTGCTGGTCGTCGCCGTCGGCCTGGCGCTGGCCTGGGGACTGGTCGCGTTCGATGTTCTGCCGCTCGGTGCCGGCGCGGCATCGCTGCTTGCGACCGCTGCGAGCGTCGCCATCTCGGCGTTCGTCGTCGTCGGTCTCCTGCAGTTCCTCGTCCTCGCGAACGTCCTCGAACGGACCAACGAGGATGTCGCTACCAAAGCCGCTGAACTCGAAGAGGCCGCCGAGCAACTGGAGACGACCGCCGAGGAGCTGGAGACGACCGCCGACGAGGTCGAAAACGCCGCCGAGACGGTCGACGAGGCCGCCGAGGACGTCGAACAGACGGCCGACGAGGTCGAGCAGACGGCCGGCGAGGTCGAGCAGACAGCCGACGAAGTGGAGGAAACCGTCGACGAGGTCGAGCAGACAGCCGACGAAGTCGAGCGGACGGCCGACGAAGTCGAACAGACTGCGACCGAGACCGGTGACGAGGACGCCGCCGAGAAGGTGACCGAAGTCAAGGACAAGACGACCGAAGTCAAGGACAAGACGACCGAAGTGAAAGACAAGACGACCCAGGTCAAGGACAAGGCGACGGAAGCGAAAGACCGGACGACGGAAGTGAAAGACAAGACGACGGAGGTCAAAGACAAGACCAGCGAAGCGAAGCAAACCGCCGAATCGGTCACCGACGAGGTCGAAGCGGCCAAAGAGACAGCCGCGGAGGTCGAGGAGACGGCCGTGGAGGTAGAGGAGACGATGCCGGCCGACGACGAGCATCTCGCTGACGAGGGTGGCGAGTCAGACACCGACGACGGTGGCTCGGCCGAGCAGTCGCCGTAGCGGCTGCCGCCGCCGCTCGGCCGAGTACCTGTTCGGTACGTTTTAACCCAGTGAGGGACTGGCATCTGTATGGTCGAAGTTCTCTTTGCCCTCGGTGTTCTGGTGGCTATCTTCGTCGGCTTCAATATCGGGGGGTCTTCCACGGGTGTCGCGTTCGGGCCTGCAGTCGGGTCGAACACGCTTTCGAAGCTCTCCGCTGCGGCCCTGATGACGATATTCGCGATGGCCGGCGGCCTCATCGTCGGGCCGGCGGTCGTCGAGAGCCTGGGCAGTGACCTCGTCGCGACTGCCTTCTCGCCGCTTATCAGCATCGTCGTCCTGTTTTTCATCGGTGTCGCGCTGTTTCTCTCGAACGTGGTCGGGGTCCCCGCGTCGACCTCGATGACTGCCGTCGGCGCTATCGCCGGCCTCGGCCTCGCTCGCGGGACGTTGAACGCCGCGCTGATGCTCGAAATCGTCTCCTGGTGGCTCGTCTCGCCGATCATCGCCTTCTGGGTCAGCGGCGTCATCGGGCGGTACTTCTACCCCCGACTCGTCGAGTGGTTCGCCGTCTCCCAGAGCGAGGGCGCGCTGCTCGATTTCGACCGGTCCGGTGCGATTCCGCGCCCGTCCCTCGGTGACAACACGACGCCGCGGGAGTTCGTTGGCACCGTCGTCGTCATCGGTATCGGCTGTTACATGGGTTTCTCGGCGGGTGCGTCGAACGTCGCCAACGCCGTCGCCCCCCTCGTGGGCAACGGCTCGCTGGAGCTGTACCCGGCTATCCTGCTCGGCGGCGGCGCTATCGGCCTCGGTGCGTTCACCATCGCCCGCCGGACGATGGACACGGTCGGAAACGACCTGACCGACCTCCCGCTGGTCGCCGCCATCGTGGTCGCGGCGGTCGCCTCCACCATCGTCACGTTCCTCTCGGCGCTGGGTATCCCAGCGAGTTTCGTCATCATCGCCACGATGAGCATCGTCGGCCTCGGCTGGGGCCGTGCGACGCGAACGACGAGCCTCTCCGACACCGTACAGGGTGAGACGCCCGTGGCCTCCGTCGGTGCGCTGACCACCGACGCGGAGGCCGCGGACGCACCGACCGTCGGCGGGAAAAAGGGGACGCCGAAGCCGGCCGAGACCGAACCCATCGGCGAGGAATCGCGGGAAGACATCCCGTCGGCGTCAGACCTGTTCGAACCCGGGACCACTGCCAGAGTGATTTTCCTCCAGAACGTCGTCCCGTCAATTGCGACCCTCGCAGCGTACTTGGTGTTCCGGTTCCTGCCGATTGTCTGAGCGGTGAACATCTCTGAACCGATGACACCGATTCACCAACGAATCGCCGCGTTGTCCCTCATTATTTTGCACGATGAAACTCCGAAGGGCAAAGTCTAACAGGGCGGGGTTCGAACCAGTCAGGTGATGCCCACGGTAGAGTACCTTAACTACGAAGTAGTGGACGATAACGGCTGGGACATGTACGACGACGACGTCTTCGGAGAGGCGTCAGATATGGACCTCGACGACGAGGACTACGGGTCCCTCGAGGTTAACGAAGGCGAGTACATCCTGGAAGCCGCCGAGGCACAGGGCTATGACTGGCCCTTCTCGTGCCGCGCCGGCGCCTGTGCGAACTGTGCCGCTATCGTTCTCGAAGGCGACATCGACATGGACATGCAGCAGATCCTCAGCGACGAGGAAGTCGAAGACAAGAACGTTCGCCTGACCTGCATCGGCAGCCCGGACGCCGACGAGGTCAAGATCGTCTACAACGCCAAGCACCTCGACTACCTGCAGAACCGCGTCATATAACGCGGCTCCTGCAGCGCACTACCCTTTCTTTTCCCGGTAGCAACTGCTCTTGACAGTCGTCGTATCGGAACCATTAGGGGCACCGCTGTGTTGCATGTAGCCGTGCTTGGGTCGATACCGGACCTGCTTCGGCTGGTCTCCGTCCCGGTGTTCGGGTGGGCGGCCTACCGCGACGTGAAGACCCGCCGGGTGCCGAACCGGACCTGGACCCCGCTTGCCGTGCTGGCGGTCGTGCTCCTGCTGTGGGACACATACACCGTGTGGACTGGCCCGACCGCGGTCGGCCGGCGGCTGTTCCTCATCAGGGTCGCGATCAGTCTCGGCTTCGTCATTCCGCTGTCGTACGGCTTCTGGCTCGTTGGTGGGTTCGGCGGGGCCGACGCGAAGGCGTTCATGCTCATCGCCGTCCTCTTTCCCGTCTATCCGGTGTACTACCTGTCGACTGTCGCCCTCCCGCTCCAGGCGACCGCTATCGGCGTCTTCTCGTTGACGGTGCTCTCGAACACCGTCCTCGCCGGCGTCGTCTATCCGCTGGCCGTCGCCGCCGGCAACCTCGCCCGGGGCCGCTTTTCGCTGGCGATGTTCATCGGGCGACCCGTCGCCGCCGCCAACGTCACTGAAGAGTACGGCCGACTGCTCGAATCGCCCGACGGGTTCGACCGTAGCGGTCTCGACCTCGATGCCCTCCGGATGTACCTCCGCTGGCGAGGCTGCTCGCTCGCCGATATCCGGGCCGACCCGGACCAGCACCGGCGTCCGACTTCCCTCCCGGCGGTCCCGAACGACCCCGGCGACGGCTCCCTGGCAACCGACGGCGGCGACCCGGTGGCCGACGGCGTAGATGGACCGGCAGACCACGACGCCGGGGCCGATGAGGCCGACCGTCCCGACCACATCGACGACCCGTGGGGTGCCGAGCGGTTTCTGGACGACATCGACCACTCGGCCTACGGTACGTCGCCGGCCCAGCTCCGCGACGGGCTGGACGTGCTCGTCGAACAAGACGAGGTGTGGATCTCACCCGGGATTCCGTTTCTCGTCCCGATGTTCGCCGGGCTGGTCGTCTCGCTCACCTACGGTGACGTGCTGTTCTCGCTGTTGCAGGCCGTGGGGCTGGCCTGAGGCGTTCGGTTGGCGTGAACGTTTCTCTCAACCGAGGCTTTTTATATGAAAATAGACTGTAGTATTTCGTAGCCAACATGGACGGGGTTCCGGGGGCACGCACTTGTTACGGCCGAGAGCCACGGGTGAACGCGCGGGGTGTCGCTACCGGATGAGCGGCAACGAGACACGGCGCGAATCTAGCGGCGTCGACTCGGCGGTCGGTCCGCGTCCGCCCTGTCGGCCGCCGCTCGAACTCATCGAACTCGACGGTGAGTGGACGGTCCGCGAGTACCGGCGCGACCAGCGCGATGCGACGGTCTTTTCGACCCACGACCGCCGAATCGACGCGATGCGAGCGGCCCAGGACCGGATGGACGCGGATCGCCATCCGTGCCTGCTGCGCTGGGACGCCCCGGATATCGTCGGGGACATCTACTGGAACGAACTGTTCGAGTGCCTCCGGGTGCAACGCAGCGGGATGCTCGACGCATGGGTGGTCGTTCCCGAGGGTGACGCTGTCGTCTTTCACGTGGACGCCGACCTCGAATCCGCCTGTGAAAACGCGAAAGCGATTCAGCGCGCGTTCGATTTCAAGCGCCTCGAACTCCGCGACACCGACGGCCGGACGGAGCAGTCGGTCGACCACCGCTTCATCCGCCACGGCATCGCGGAGTCCGGCGTCCGATTCAAGCGGGACCGACTGTCCGCACCCGTCGATGAACCGGACCCGGACGACGACGCCGACGTGACGGACCCGTCCGAGATCGGCCCAATGACCACGGCGAGTACGCTCATGGCCGCGATTCCCGACCTCACAGAACTCGAAACCATCGACACCTCCGGTTACGTCCATCGGTATCGCGGAACGTGGACGGACGGCGAGGTGGCACACATCGCGTTACTCGACCCGGACCGCGGCGAGGAGGGAAGCGCGGTCAAGCGGTTCATGTCCGCCGTCGAGAACTGGCAGTCTGTCGCCGACCGACCGACGGTATCGACTATCTACGAAGTCGGCGTCAGCCCGAGCGCCTGGATCGCCTACCGTGCCGGCGAGGGTGCTGCTGAAGACTACTGCGCGTCGCTCTCGGTCGATGCCCGACGGCAGGTGCTCGACGACGTCGCCGCGGCGGTAACCGCTGCGGCGCACAACGACGTGTACGCGACGGCCATCTCGCCAGACTCCATACGGATTCTCTCGCGTGACGAGCCCGTTCGGGCGGCACTCGCCGGGTGGGGCATCGAACGCGCGGTGTCTGGCGCGTTCGACGACGACAGGGTCACGCCCTACACCGCGCCGGAACAGTTGGCTGGGGCCATCGAACGGACGACGCCGGTGTACCAACTCGGTGCCGTCGCGTACCGACTGCTCTGTGACCGCGAACCGTTCCGCGGGGCGAGCGACCTCCACCGTGCAATCCGCGACGGCTCGCTCCGGAAACCCAGTTCCGGGACCAGCCTCCCCAGGGGCGTCGATACGGTCATTCGGCGCGCGATGGCCCCCGACCCGGGACAGCGCTACAACAGCGCAACAACGTTCTCGACGCGGCTTTCGGAGGCCCTGTCCTGAGGGAATCCGGTCGCCTGAGCAGAAGACCTATTTTTCGGACACGCCTCCGCCCGAGTATGACCGACGTCGACCTCGCGTTCGACGAGCAGGAGTACATCCCCGCTGTCGCCCAGGACGCCGACACCGGCGAGGTGCTCATGCTCGCCTACGTCACCGAGGAAGCGCTCCGGAAGACCCGCGAGACGGGGGAGGCTCACTACTACTCGCGGAGCCGGGACGAACTCTGGCACAAGGGCGGGACGAGCGGCCACACGCAGGCCGTCGAAGAGGTGCGGGTCGACTGTGACGGGGACGCGCTGCTGTACATCGTTGACCAGGCCGGCGGGGCCTGCCACACCGGCTACGAGTCCTGCTTCCACCGGACCGTCGACGGCGAGACGGTCGGTGAGCAAGTGTTCGACCCCGACGACGTGTACTGATGGCTCGATCCGATACTGAGATCGGAAGCAGCGCGGGACCCCCCGACGCCGTGGAGCGCCTCGAACAGGCCGCCGAGGCGTACGACCGAGCACAGGCGCGCGTCGAGGAAATCGGTGCGGACGCGCTACGTGACTGCCGTGACATCTACAGCGAACTGCGGAACCTGCTGGACAGCTACGACGGCCGGGCGACCGGCGGCGGCGACTTCGAGGCGTTCATGGAGTTCCAGGGCCGGGTCGGGACGCTGACTGACGACCTCCCCGAGGACCTGCCCGAGCGCGATACCTTCGAAGAAATCGACGACTTCCTCCAACAGCGGCGGCTCACGGAGAGCGACTTCGAGCAGGCCCGCGAGATGCTGTCGCCCGTCGGCGACCTCGTCGGCCGACTCGACGAACTCGACGACGCACGCGAGCAGTACAGGAAAGCCCGGACCGAGGCGAACCGTCGACGTAACGAACTGCGCGACCGCATCGCCGACCTGGAACGCCTCCAGCGGCTCGGCGACGCCGATCTCGATGCCCCGGTCGAGCGTCTCCGTGGCCCCATCGAGCGCTACAACGACGCCGTCACCGAGGCGTTCACCGAGTTTCGGCGCAACACATCGGCCAGGGACGCACTGGCGGTCATCGAGCGGGCCGACGCGTACCCGCTGGTCAAGTTCCGGTCCCCACCCGCGGAACTGCTGACCTACGTCCGCGAGCACGACGCCGGCCGGGAGCCGATTCCGAAACTACTGGAGTACGCCGACTACTCCGCCTCGAAGCTGGACCACTACGTCGACGACGCCGCGGCGCTACGGAGCGCCGTCGCCACCCGGCAGACGTATCTCCGGCGGCTCGACGCCGAGCCGGTGCGGATCGACTGGCCGCCGCCGTCGGCCGACGCCCTGCCGTGGTATTGCCGAGAGTACCGCTCGGTCGTCGCCCGATTCGCCGACGAGTCAGTCGTCGCGGCGCTACGGGAGGTGCGTGGGCTCGCGGAGCGGGACGACTACGAGCGGCTTCGCGAGAGCGCTGTCGCTCGGGCAGAACTCACAGAATCCGAGCGTGAACGGCTGGCCAGCGGCGCTGTCGAGGAGGAACTGGCGACCGCCCGCGAGGCCCGGGCGGCCATCGAGGACGCGCTGGAAACTCACTCGCCGCTGTAGGTGTCTATCCGCTGGGTCGCCCGGTTGACCATCGTCTCGGCGAGTTCCTCGGCCCGGTCGAGCGTTCGTGCCTCGGCGTAGACACGGACGACGGGCTCCGTGCCGGACGGTCGGGCCAGCACCCAGCCGTCGCCGTAGTCGAGGCGGTAGCCGTCCGTCGTGTCGAGGTCGGCCGTCGCGTCGTTCGCGTGTGCTTCGATGCCTTCGAGCATCGCCTCGCGCTCGTCTTCGGTCTCGTATTCGAGGTTCCGCCGGACGTTGTAGTAGTCGTCGTAGTCCGCGGCGACCTCGCTCGCGGGCCGCTCGGCGACGAGTTCGAGGAACTTCGCGGCGGTGAACGCGCCGTCCCGGGCGATCCGGTAGTCGGGGAAGAGGATGCCGCCGTTGCCTTCGCCGGCAATCGCGACGTGCATGCCGTCGTCCTGCAGTTTGCGGATGCGGCTGACGATGTACGTCGAGCCGATGGGGGTAAGCGAGAGGGACGCGTCGGCGTCCTCGACGACATCGACCAGCCGCTGCGAGGCATTGACTGCCGAGACGACGCCGTCGCCGGCCTCGATTTTCGCCGCCGCGAGCGCGGCCAGCGCGGCGTCGCCTTCGATGTGGGTTCCGGTCTCGTCGACGAACATCCCGCGGTCGGCGTCGCCGTCGTGGGCGAACCCGAGGTCGGCGTCGGTCGCGCGGACGAACGCCCGCAGATCTTCGAGGTTCTCGGCGACGGGTTCGGGGTCGCGGCCGGGGAAGTGGCCGTCGGGCTGGGTGTTGACGGTGTGGACCTCACAGCCGAGTTCGCGGAACAGGTCGGGGCTCGTGAGGGAGCCAGCGCCGTGCCCGGGGTCGACGACGACAGTGAGGTCGGCGTCGGCGATGCGGTCGCGGTCGACGGCGGAAAGGACCTGCTCGCGGTATCGGCGGCGAGCGCTGGCGATGTCGTTGTCAGACCCGACTGTCTCCCAGTCCGCGTAGGCCGGGGTGTCGTCCCGGAGGGACTGCTCGACGCGATCGAGCGTGTCTCGCGTCAGTTCGACGCCGTCCGCGCCGATGAGTTTCACGCCGTTGTACGCGGCTGGATTGTGGCTCGCGGTAATCATCACGCCCGGGACCCCTTCACGCTCGCAGTACGCCTGCAGCCCCGGCGTCGGGACGACGCCGAGCCGGTCGACGTCGAACCCGACAGTCGTCAGGCCGCTGGTCGCGGCGTTGATGAACGTCCGCCCGGTCGTCCGCGTGTCCCGGGCGATTGCCACGCGGTCGTGGCCGTCACGCCAGACGTCCCCGGCGGCCTGTGCAACCCGAAGGACGTACCGCGGTGTCAGCTCTTCGCCCGCGACACCCCGGACGCCGCTCGACCCGAACACTTGCATTCGAGCGACTGTCTGAGTGCGAGGGGCTTAGGAATGTCGCTGTCTGAATCCAACAGTCATTAGCCCCGTGACTGTCCAGTGAGCGTATGGCAAACGACGACCTCATCGCGGCGCTGCGGGACGCCGACGCCGTCAAGTTCGGGGAGTTCGAGCTCTCCCACGGCGGCACGTCGAACTACTACGTCGACAAGTACGTCTTCGAGACCAACCCCGCCTGTCTGGACCTCATCGCCGGGGCCTTCGCCGAACGGATCGCCGAGTGGGACACGGATGCCACGCTGGCCGGCGTCGCCCTTGGTGCGGTCCCGCTTGTTGCGGTCACGAGCGTCGAGACGGACATCCCCTACGTCATTGCCCGCAAGCAGGCCAAGGAGTACGGGACGGGCAACCGAATCGAGGGCGACCTGCCCGAAGGTGCGGAGGTCATCATCCTCGAAGACATCGCGACGACCGGCCAGAGCGCGGTCGACGCTGCGGAGGCGCTCCGCGAGGCCGGTGCTGTCGTCAACCGTGTGCTCGTCGTCGTCGACCGCGAGGAGGGGGCTAGCGAGAACCTCGCCGAACACGACCTCGAACTCTCATCGCTCGTGACTGCGTCGGACCTGCTCGCCGACGCCCCCGACGATATCGACGTTTAGCGCCGACCAGGCCGCTGTCGGCACTGCGCGGCCGGGACACATCACCGATGTGTTCTTGACGGTGGAATCGCTAGAATCCGTCGTAATGGCCAATCTCGAACTCTACGAACTCGAAGGCTGTCCGTACTGCGCGAAGGTTATCAAGAAACTTGACGAGCTCGGCCTCGACTACGAGTCACACATGGTCCCGCGGTCCCACGGCGAGCGGACCGAAGTGAAGGAGATCTCGGGCCAGACTGGCGTCCCCGTCCTCGTCGACAAGGACAACGGCGTCGACGCGATGCCCGAATCCGACGATATCGTCGAGTATCTCGAAGAGACGTACGGGCAGTAAGACATCTCTACCGCGGTCGCGCTACGCGCGACCGTTTTTCGCCTACGTTTTTCGAGGACCCCTCCCGCAGCGAGTGGCACGAGCGAGGAGGGGTGACGACCAAAAAGGTGGATTGTCAAGTATCTCGAAGAGACGTACGGGCAGTAGACTCAGCGCTTGCGGTGTTTCTCGTTTTTAACTGATAGCGAAGACGGGAAGCAGCCGCTCAGGCCACTTCTTCGCGGTCCTCGCCGCGCTCCATAATCAAGTCCCGCAGGTCGTCGGCGTCCTGGATGTCGTCCATCTCGTCTTTCTCGATGAGTGCGGTCCCGTCAACGGACTCGCGCCGGAGTTCGTCGACGACGTACACCGACCGGGTCCGTGTCACCTCGCCGACTGAGGACATGATCCGGGCTCGCTTCTCGGCCGTCTCGGTGAACGCCGAGTGGCCGGCGAGTACCTGCTCGCGCTGGTCGTCGCTCTCGTTGACGCTCTTGAACGGGGCGCGGTCCGTCGGGTGGACCTCGAAGCCGATACGGGTGAACACCGTCACGATTGGCTCGTCCTCCGGTGCGACATCGGGGTCGTCCGGTGTCGGCTCGTCGTCCCGGACCTCCTCTGCGCCGTCGAGAACGCTCACTGGCGAGGTCAGCGGCGCGTCGAACAGGTCTTCGAGTTCGGCGGCCACCTCGACGGAAGCGTCCATCCCGTCCTCGTATTTGGAGACCGTCCGCCGAGAGACGCCAAGTTCCTTTGCCAGTCGGCCGAGCGACCAGTCGCGGTTCTCGCGCACGTCGGCGAGAATTTCGGAATCGATATTGACGTAGAGCCCGCCCGGGGCGGCGTAGATGAGCGGCGGGACTTCCTCGACGAACAGGTCCATCGCGGTGTCGGGTGACAGCACCGGGACGCCGTGGCGGAAGTAGACGACGCCGGGTTTCAGCTCCTCGTCGCGCGTTCGGAGGCCGATGACAATCGGCGTGGCGTTCAGGTACGTGCCAAGTCGCCGCATCTCGCCCCCGGTCTGTGCGTCGAAGGCGTCGATGTTGCCCAGTATCTTCAGGAGCAACACGTCCTCACCGCGACGGGCAGCGATGTCGAAACTCTTCGGGCGAATCGCACAGCGGTCGCTGACGAGGAAGCCAGCGTCTTCGAGCATCGCCATGACGTTTTCCACCAGCGCCGACCGTGACATAGTACTCTGTACCTCTACTGAGTCTAGCCCGCTCACCCATTATATGTATTGCGCCGTTCGTTGATCTCTCAGGCTGAATTGAGGGCCCGGCGTGACGAAAGGCGTTTGACCGCTTCGGGGCTACAGAGTAACGTGACTGTCGTCGGCCTCGATGATACGGACTCGCGCGAGCGGGGGATGTGTACGACCTACGCCGCCGCCACCCTCGCCGAGTCGATACGGAACGCCGGGGGGACCGTCGAGCGACTGCTCCTCGTCCGACTGAACCCCGCCGTCGAGCACAAGACCCGCGGGAACGCGGCGCTGGCGGTGCATACGGACCTCGGCGCTGACACGGCGCTTGAACTGGCCGGGGACGTGCTCGACATGGCCGAAACCGACGACCCTCGGACCAACCCAGGGGCCGTCGTCGCCGACTGCGACCCCGAAGACGTCCCGCCGCAGATCGCAACGTTCGCCCGCGAGACGATCCGGTCGATACAGGACCCGATGACCGCGACGACGCTGGCCGATGTGGTCGGGTTCGCCCGCTGTCAGCGGGGCAACGGCCGCGGGTTGGTCGGTGCGCTTGCGGCGGTCGGGGCCTGGGCCACGCTGTCGGACTGGACCTACGAACACATCGCCTACCGGGAACAGGAACGGTGGGGTACGGAACGGCTGGTCGACGCTGAGAGCGTCCGCGTCGTGGCGGACGAGCACTACCCGGCCGTGTGGGACACCGTCGACAGCGAATCGGGCTACCCGGTCTGCGTGCCGCGGACGCCGTGTCCGATTCTCTACGGGGTCCGCGGCGACGACCCCGACGCCTGCCGCGCCGTCGCCGACGCAATCGACAGTGAACCAATCGCCCGACGAGCGACGTTCGTGACGAACCAGGGGACTGACGTACATCTACAGGACGCGACGCTCGACGCGGTCATGGACGACAGCGCCTACCGCGTCACCGGCACCGTGATCGAGGCCCCCGAAACCCGGGAGGGTGGGCACGTGTTCATTACACTCAAGGACGACGGAACGACCCTCAACTGTGCTGCCTTCGAGCCGACGAAGGGCTTTCGCGACCGGGTCCGCTCGCTCAGGGTGGGTGACCGGGTCACCGCCTGTGGAGAGGTGAGCGACGGCACACTCAAACTGGAGAAGTTCGCGGTCCGGGAACTCGTCCGGACGGAATCCGTCACCCCGGACTGCCCGGACTGTGGTCGGTCGATGAAATCCGCCGGTCGGAACCAGGGCTACCGGTGCCGGGACTGCGGGACCAGCGCCGACAGCAAGGTCGAGCAGCCCATTGAGCGGGGACTGGAACCCGGGTGGTACGAGGTGCCGCCGGTCGCGCGCCGCCACATCGCAAAGCCGCTGGTCCGCGGCGGGTTCGACGCGCCCACCCATCCTTCTCGTTGAGGCGGATTGGTGTCGCGATGTACCGGTATGTCTCGCCCTCGTTACTCCCCGCCAAGGTGACGTCCTGGCTGCGTTCGCTATTCAAATCGATTACCGACGGGTAAGCACCACGAACATTCCGGTAATATCGGGATATACGTCGATTTAGACTACGGATAACAATATTGATCTACCGTTATTTGCGGGCATGAGCAGTGAGGGGTCAGACGCTCAGCGGCAGAATACGACGGACGGCAGGGTCACCGAGAAATTACTGACTGTCGAACACGAGCCGGCTGCGGGTGGCGGCCAGCGTTCGATCTTCCATCCGCCCGGTCTCGCGAGTCCAGAACTGGAGACGAAGTGGCTGGCCGTTTCGTCGGACCAACTCGTTTCTCTCGACGACGTTCAGTAGTCCTTACGCCCGATAACCGACTGGTAACAATAATAACACCTGTCGTGAGTCGAGACATGGACTCCGATACCCGGTCGACGAGCGAGGTGACGGCGGCGACAGACGCTGACGAGGGGACGCTGCCTGCCGTGGTGCGCTCCCGCCCCGACGGCAGTGAGCGACTCATCTGCTACGCCCCAGATGTCGAAACGACAGACGTCGAGGATCAGTGGCTCTCCGTCGACGCCGACTTTCCGGTCTCGACACTGTTGATGCGGTAGATTAACTGTTCCGACCGGTCAACGCAACAACCACGTCGTCACCGCCCTGGAGTTCTCCCCGCTCTCTGAACTGGGTTAGCGCCGCCGTTGCGGTCGCACATGTGGGCTCGACGTGGAACCCCGCTTCGCTGAGGCGGTTGCGTTCCCGCTCGGTTGCCGCTGCAGAAATGGCGACGGCGTCGCCAGCGGTTTCGTCGATGGCGTGTCGTATCTGATGGCTGCGCGGCGGGTTCCGGATGTGAATCCCGTCAGCGAGGTCGTTGGCGTCGCCCGGCGAACTGCTGTCCCCGTCGGCGATGGGGCTGTACCCGGTCGCCTGCGCACCGAGTATGCGTGGGATAGCGTCCGTCCATCCGGCTTGCTCCAGTGCCCGAAACCCGCGATAGAGGCCGAGAAACATCGTCCCGTGACCAAGCGGTGTGACGACGGCATCCGGGACGGTCCAGTTTCGCTGGGCGGCAATCTCGTAGGCGGCTGTCGCCGTCCCGGAGAAAAAGGCGGGATTCCAGGCGTGGCTGGCGTACCAGCCCGCCCCACTCTCGACGGCATCGATACAGGCCGCGGTTACGGACTCTCTACTCCCTTCGACCGGGACCACGTCGGCTCCGGTCCGTTCGATACGGCGAACCTTCGTTTCCTTCGCATCCGCGGGAACGTATATCTCGGCGTCCAGACCCGCCCGTGCCGCGTAGGATGCGACTGCCAGCCCGGCGTTGCCCGAGGAGTCTTCGAGCACGCGGTCGGCCCCGACTTCGAGCGCTTCGGCGACGACCGTCGCCGCGCCACGGTCCTTGAAACTCCCCGTTGGGTGGAGATACTCCAGTTTGAAGGTGGCGTCCCACCCGGGCGCGTCGACCAGCGGCGTCCAGCCCTCGCCGAGGCTGACTCGCTCGCCCATGGGGAGAAAGTCAGCGAAGTCCCAGACACCGCTGGCCCGCGAGAACTGTTCCGGTCGGCTGTCGGGCAGCGCCTGCGTGGCGTAGTCGAGCGGTGCCCCACAGGAACACCGCCAGGGGCCCTTGCGGGGGTACTCCCGGTCGCAGACACTACAGCTGTGCATGGGCCTACTCGGATGCCGACGGCCCAAAAGCTGGCGGCGGCGTTCGTGAGAGCGACAGTCGGTGCCTGCGGCCGCGGTAGCGGAGCTTGAGTGGGTAGAGTCCACAGCGCGGTGGCCGGGCGGCCGCTCCGTCGGCCGCCCCGGGGAAAGGCAGGCCAGCAAGCGAGCATACGCGGCGCGAAGCGCCGCGTTTCACAGGACCGAGCGAAGCGAGGTCCAGCGTTTTCCCACGTTTTTGCGAGGGGGGTGCCCACAGGCCGCATCGCGGCCGAGGACACCCTCCGAAGTATAAAGTGGCTAGTACGTATCGACGTTCGTCCCGACCGAGCAGACGTACTCGCCGGTCGCGACCTGCGGGAGCCGGCGGGCGCGCCAGAACACGCCACTGGAGTCAGCGGTGATTTCGGCCTTCGGTTCGCCGAACACGTCGGTCACCTCGAACAGCGTCTCGCCACGGGAGACGCGGTCGCCGAGGTCGGGCTTGAGGTCGATGAGGCCGCCGACGGGGGAGCCGTACTGCTCGAACCCGGAGGCGCGGGTCTGGGGGCGGGTGCTGTGGTGCCCGTCGAGGAAGCCGTAGTAGTTCAACACGTTGAACACCCCGTCGACGCCCCGCTGGATCGAGCCTTCGTCCCACCCGACACAGCCGCCGAGTTCGGGGTCGATTGTCGGAACCCCCTCGTCGGGAGCGGCGCGGGCCAACTGCCCGTCGGGGCCTTTCTGGTCGAGAATGTAGCCACAGCCGAACACCTTCGCGAGTTCGAGACACTCCTCGTGGAGGCGATGCCGGGTGCCACACCGGACCCGGACCTCGTCGATCATCCGCGAGGTCGACCCCTGATGCAGGTCGAGCACGTAGTCGGCGCTGATGGCGGCATCGAAGGTCGCGGCGGCGATGCGCTCGCTTGACGTCCCCGTTTTGTCGCCCGGATACGCCCGGTTCATCTTCGTGTCGTCGATCGGGTTGCGGTGCTCGGCGACCTGGAACGCGTGGTAGTTGACGACGCCACAGACCAGAACCGTCCCGGACAGCTCTGCCGGGTCGAGCTGCGGGAGCGTCCGCTGGATGACGCCGACGCCGTTCAGTTCGTCGCCGTCGCTGGCCGCCTGTATGTAGAGGGTCCGCCCGTCGTCGACACCGTTGACGACGGCGACCGGTAGCCCGAACGTCGACCCGTCACGGGTCTCACCGACCTCCAGCCGCCCCGTGTCTCTCTCACCGGGAGCGGCGGTCGCCGTACCGAAAGTAACCATTGTTCTCACGTTTGCCTTGGGAGCCTTTACTGGTTCGGATTTCGCCAACAGTTGCGCCGGACCGACGGCATCTTGGGGCCGCCGACCCTATCACCTGGTGTGTCCCAGTCCGAGCCACAGAGCGGCAAAGCGGCGATGGTCGCGGCGCTGAACGTACCACGCAACGCGAAAATCGGCTTCGTGCTCGCCGGCCTGTTCACGGCGGGACTGTTCGCCCTGTTCGTCCTGCCGGGGACCCAGCGCCCGACGGGCTTCTACGTGGCGCTGGCGTTCGTCCTCGCGACGTCGCTGGGCGGTCTGCTGACGGCGCTGTTCACGGCCGTGTCGGCTGTGCGACTCGCCCGACGCTGATACCGACCGGGAGCCTATCCTTCTGCCAGTTCTGTAAGCCGACCGCCGCCGGTTCGAGTCCCCTTTGCGATAAGCACGTCGCCAGTCTGAATCTGCGTTTCCGGGCCCGGCGAGACGACCCAGTCGCCGCCCTCGCGCCCGGTTCGCTCGCTCTCCCCGGCCCCGCGCCGTATCGCGATGATTCGCATGCCCGTCGCCGTCTTGACCTCCGCGTCGCCGATGGTCGTCCCCGCGAGGTCGCTGTCGGGGTACACCGTCGTCCGGACTATAACCTCGTCGGACTCCTGGACGGCCTCGGCGACGACCGGATGGGTCGACAGTCCCCGCAGAACCCCCTCGCTCATCTCCAGCGCGGCGTCGGAGATAACCTCCGTCGAACGGGCCAGGTGGACGAGGCCTCGCAGCGACACGGGGTCGTCGATGTCGGCGGCGGCCCGGAGCGTCCAGGCCTCGAAGCGGGACTGCAGCGCGTCGACCTCGGCTTCGAGTTCGACGACTTCCTCGGCGACTTCCGTACTGTCGAACAACACCGCGCCGTAGGCCAGATCGACGGCTAGCTCGCCCATGTCTTTCATCAGGACGATAGAGTCGACGGCGCGTTCGAGGTCCCGGACGCCCCCTTCCGGCGGTTCCGGCGGTTCGTACACGTCGCCGGTCGCGTCCTGATACACCTCGGCGATGCCGGCCTCCGGCCCCCGGAACAGCACCACGTCGTCCGCTTCGAGGCGCGTCTCCCGGTCGGGGTTGAGCAACCAGTTCCCCTGCCGGCGAATCGCCAGCGCGCGGACGCCCGTCTCGGTTTCGAGGTTCAGGCCGCCCAGTGTATCGCCGGTCAATCGGGAGTCCGAACTGATTGTTGCCCGCACGAGCGTCTCGACGGCTTCGGGCAGGGCCGCCCGCATCGTATCAGGCAGGCCGATATCCTCCAGTACGACTTTGGCAATGTCGCCGGCAGCGTCGCTGATCTTCTCGGCGGCTCCGACCATCCCCAAGACGGGGGCCAGCGACTCCGCGTCCGCTGTCGACCGGCAGGCCATCAGCAGGCTCATACGTGCACGCAACTGGAGCACGTCCATTTTCTCCTCTAACTCTAACACCTCTGCGGCCACGTCGTCACTCCCCAGCAGGACAGCCGAGTACGAGAGGTCAATGAGCAACTCGGCGGTGTCTTTCATCTCGGCCAGCACCTGCTTGACGCTGACCGGTTCGTACTCAACCGTCCCTGTCGGGTCCATAGCCGCCGGTTCGACGGCCCCGAGCAAAAACGTTCCTCACTATTTGGGTCGGTACCCGCTCGGTATCGAGCCGAGCACGAGCGAATGAACGACGAGTTCCTCGGCATCGATGTAATAGACAGACGAACTTATCCGGAAAATAGTAAACGAACGGGCAGTCTCAACTCCTGACAGTGTGACACACAGGCCCAGAAAGAAAATGTTTTTCCCGGAAGGTAGGGAAGAGATTGCGTATGTCCGACGACCTCAAGAAGGGACTCGAGGGTGTCATCGTCGCCGAGTCCGAACTCAGCGTTATCGACGGCGACGCTGGCAAACTCGTGTATCGGGGGTACACCATCGAGGACCTCGCCAAGGGTGCCAGCTACGAAGAGGTGCTGTACCTGCTCTGGCACGGCCATCTGCCGAACCGGGACGAACTCTCCGAGTTCAAGCAGGCGATGGTGGACGCACGCGACGTGGACGACGACGTCATCTCGACCGTGCGACAGCTCGCCGAAGCGGACGAGAACCCGATGGCAGCGCTCCGGACCGCGGTGTCGATGCTCTCGGCGTTCGACCCCGCGCCCGAGGACGCCGAACCGACCGACGAGACGGTCAACCTCGAAACGGGCCGGCGGATCACGGCCAAGATTCCGACCATCATCGCGGCGTTCACTCGTATCCGCGACGGCAAGGAACCCGTCGCACCCCGCAACGACCTCGACCACGCGGCGAACTTCCTCTACATGCTCAACGGCGAGGAGCCCGACGACGTGCTTGCCGACGTGTTCGACCAGGCGCTCGTGCTCCACGCCGACCACGGCCTCAACGCCTCGACGTTCTCAGCCATCACGACGGCGTCGACGCTATCGGACGTTCACAGCGCGGTCACTTCCGCCATCGGGACGCTGAAGGGCCCGCTCCACGGCGGGGCCAATCAGGACGTTATGGAGATGCTAAAGGAGGTCGACGACGCCGAATCCGACCCGCTCGACTGGGTCAAAAACGCCCTCGACGAGGGCCGCCGCGTCTCCGGCTTCGGCCACCGTGTCTACAACGTCAAGGACCCGCGAGCGAAGATTCTCGGCGAGCGTTCGAAGGAACTCGGCGAAGCCGCCGGGACGCTCAAGTGGTACGAGATGTCCACCACTATCGAGGACTACCTCATGGAAGAGAAGGGACTGGCCCCGAACGTCGACTTCTACTCGGCGTCGACGTACTACCAGATGGGTATTCCTATCGACATTTACACCCCAATCTTCGCGATGTCACGCGTCGGCGGCTGGGTCGCCCACGTCTTCGAGTACATCGAGGACAACCGTCTCATCCGCCCGCGCGCCCGCTACGTCGGCAAGAACCCTGACGAGACCACGTTTGTGCCGCTGGACGAGCGATAGGCCCGCACCGCTACTTTTTGTCTGAAGAGTGGATTACTGACGGCCGTGAGCGCGTTTCATCGCGCGAACCGGGGAAGGGCAGGGCGGCCAGCATCCGGCGGCGACGCCGCCGCTTCCGGCCTTTTTGGCCCACGTTTTTCTACGGGGGGTTGAGGGCGCGTAGCGCCCGAACCCCCCGTGGAAAAAGGTGGTTAGCCAAACACCGATTTGAACCGCGTCACGCCGTCGTCGGTGCCGGCGATGACGAGCTTGTCAGTCGGTTCGATAGTCACGTCAGGGCCGAGGTCGGTGATGACTGCGCCGTCGCGTTCGATGGCGACGACTGTACAGCCCGTCCGGGAGCGAACATCAGCCTCGCCGAGCGTCGTATTACCGAGGCCGTCGGCAGCGACGCGGATGACCTCGACCTGCTGGTCCATCGAGATGACGTCTTCGTCTTCGAGAATCGTCGAGGCGAGCATCCGGCCGCTGACCGTCGACAGCGCGAGGACGTAGTCCGCGCCCGCCCGGTACATCTTCTGGACGTTCTCGCTTTCCTCGGCACGGGCGATGATTTCGACGTCCGGGTTGAGGTCACGGATGACCAGCGTCGCGAACTCGGTGTCGGTATCCTCCGACAGAGCGAGAATAACCGTTCTGGCTGCACCGACGCCGGCATGTCGCAGGTCCTCGGGCTCGGTGGCATCGCCGACGACATCGACGCCCTGCTCGTCGGTCCGGTCGAGCACGGTATGCGGCACCCCGGCGTTCGTGAGCGCCGACGTGATAGTCTGTCCGACTTCGCCGGCACCGATGATGACTGTCTCCCCGCGGCGGAAGCCACGCACGCTGGAGAGGGTCATCTCCTTGAGCCGCTCCAGTTGGCGCTCGGTGCCCGAGACCAGCAGGACCGTGCTGCCGTCAAGTTCGGCGTCGGGGTCGGGCGGACTCACGAACTGGCCGCGGAACCACGCACCGATGACGTTGACACCGGTCTCCTCGCGGATACCGCTGTCGGCCAGCGTCGTTCCGACGAGATCGCTCCCGCGGTGGATCGGCAGTTCGGCGATGTCGAAGTCCTCGCCGATCTCTATTGAGTCCCCGAGCGTCGTCGAGATGCCGGTCGTCACCTTGCTCGCGAGGCTCTCGCCGAGCAGTCCGCGCGGCGACAGGACGGCGTCGGCGCCGGCGAGGTCGTGATACTTCGCGCGGTCGGGCTCCTTGACGACACTGACAGTCTGGACGGATTCGTCGACTTCGCGGGCGGTGAGGATGATACTGGTGTTCACCTGGTCGGACGCGTCGGCGACGAGCGCACGGGCGGACGACAGATTGGCCCGTTCGAGCCCGTCGACGGACTGGGGATCGGCATGGATGACGTAGTACCCCTCTTCGTAGAGGTCGTTGGCTCGGTCCCGGTCCGGTTCGACGATGACGTAGTCGACGTCCCAGGTATCGAGTTCGGTGACGAGCGTCTCACCGCGGGGAGAGAACTGACAGATGACGACGTGGTCGCTGAGGCCGTTCTCGACCGTGTTCGGGGCCGTCGTCTCCATCGCCTCCTCGAACAGCGGAAACAGCAACACCGGCAACGCGAGGAAGATGAGCACGACGCCGGTGATGTCCATTACAATGACGAGCAGGCGCATGCCCGTACTCTCCCAAGGCGCGTCCGACCCGTACCCGGTCGTGGTGAACGTCTCGACGACGACCTGTAACGAGTGGAGGAACTCACGCGGTTCGGTCTCGAACGCCGACATCCCGTAGTCGTAGGCCAGCGCGTAGCCGAGGATGATGCCAACGAGGGCGAGAACGTACAGCCCGGTCCGCCGCTGCCAGGTATCCATCTACTACGTGCTTGCACAGCGGGAGTAAAACAGTTCTGTCCGACCAGTTGGTGACCACTTCTCGGTACGGTTGGCAGAGTGGGAAACACCACCCGAACGCCGTCGTGCACTTTCACTTTCACCGCGCTACGGCGGGATTTAAGTTAATCGCGTTCGTCGTCTCGCGTGCAGTCACACGCTCCCCCTTTCCGTTTCAGTACAGTGCCCGAGCAGTCGCCACTGTAGCAACCGACGATACCGCGTGGTCGGCCGACAGTATAACATGGTCCGGTGAATAGCCACTTCCATGCTCTCATTTGAGGACGTCCTCGCGGCACAGGACACTGTCTCTGAAACGGCCAGACACACACCGCTCGATTACTCGCATACGTTCTCCGCGATGACAGGCGCGGATATCCATCTCAAGCTCGAACTGTTCCAGCGCACGGGGTCGTTCAAGATACGGGGTGCGACCAACCGCATCGCCTCACTCTCAGACGCTGAACGGGAGGCCGGCGTCGTCACAGCGAGCGCCGGCAACCACGCTCAGGGGGTGGCGCTGGCTGCCACGCGAATCGGCGTCGATTCGAAAATCGTGATGCCGGAACGGGCACCAGTCTCGAAAGTGAAAGCGACCCGGAGTTACGGCGGTAACGTGGTCCTGCACGGTCGCGACTACGACGCGGCCGCTGAACACGCACACGAACTCGAGCGCGAGGAGGACCGGACCTACGTCCACGCCTTCGACGACGAGAAAGTGATGGCGGGCCAGGGAACCATCGGACTGGAGATCTACGAGGACCTCCCCGGCGTGGACACGGTCGTCGTCCCTATCGGCGGCGGCGGACTCATCAGCGGCATCGCCACGGCGCTCAAAGGCAAGGACGAAAGCATCCGCGTCGTCGGTGTCCAGGCTGAGGGGGCGTCGAGCGTGGCCGAATCCCTGGAGAAGGGCCACCGCATCGAACGTGACAGCGTCGAGACCATCGCCGACGGCATCGCCACTCGCACCGTCGGCGAGAAGACGTTCGAGGTCATCAGCGAACGCGTCGACGAGGTCGTGACGGTGTCGGACTCCGAGATCGCTGTCGCCCTGACGACGCTACTCGAGCGCTCGAAAACGCTCGCCGAAGGCGCGGGTGCCGTCGCGCTGGCCGCCGTCATGGAAGCGAAGTTCGACTTCGAGGACGACGAGACGATTGTCCCCGCGCTGTGTGGCGGGAACATCGACCTGAACACCCTGACCAACGTCATCATGCGCGGCCTCGTCGAGACCGGCCGCTATCTCAAAATCCGGACCGTCCTCCAGGACCGGCCCGGCGCACTGGAGGAACTCGTCGAGGTTCTCTCACGCGAGCAGGTCAACATCTACGGCATCGAGCACGATCGGACCAGTCGCGACGTGGCGATGAGTTCGGCCGAGGTCGAACTGGATCTGGAGACCCGCGGCCCCGATCACGTCGATGCACTCATCGACGCGCTCACCGACGAGGGGTACGAGGTCGACGTGCTCGTCTGACTCGAAGCGTCCGCCTCGCGAAATCCCTCGTCGCCTTCTTCCCGGTACTGGCGCTCGTCAGAGTTCTGCGCTGATTCCGGCGGGGTTTTAGCCGCGGCGACCACCGCTTCGTGTATGCGACGGCCTGCACGTATCGCACCAGCTGATACAACAGCACGGAGTGGAGTGCGCTGATGGACCCGCGAACGAAGGCCAGCCTCCTGTGGGGCGTCGTCGGGAGCCTCGCGTTTCTGGTTCTGATCCAGGGCTACGAACTGCTGGCCGGGACGCCGGTGTCGCTACCGGCTAAAGCTGGCGTCGCCGTCGCCGTCGGTGTCGGGGCGACGCTGGCCTCATATCGCATACAGCCTCGGCTGTTCGGAAACGAAAGCCCTTAATCGCCCGCCCTCGCACTCTCGAAACACGTGCCAGGATGGCCGAACGGTAAGGCGCACGCCTGGAAAGCGTGTTCCCTTTCGGGATTCTGGGTTCAAATCCCAGTCCTGGCGTAGAGAGGTTCGAACGAAGTGAGAACCTCCGGAAACGCGAACGGCGAACGGAATGAGCTGTGAGCGGACGTTTTTTGTGACTGACTGCGAGTGCGGAGCTGCCACTTTGGCACATAGATTGGTCTCCCACCACTGTATCCACCGCACCGTTTTCCCGCCCCCAGCCCTGATGACTGATCGATGGTCAAACAGCGCGATGGCGACGAAATAGACCTGCTGGACTCCTCGATTCGGACGACCAGCGGGGCGTTGCTGTCAACGACGCTGTTCGTTCTCAGCGGTATCGTCTACGCGTTCGTCACGTCGCCTGGGGCGACCGGCACGTATTTCTTCATCAGCATCTCGGTCTCGCTCGTCCTCCGTCCGATTCGGGGCATCAGCCAGACGCTGCAGAAGGTCGGCAGCGAACGGGGCGAAGCCGTCGGCCCGTATTTCGGACTGGCGATGCTGTTCGCCCTCGGCTATCTCCTCGTCGCCGGTGTGGCCGTGGCCGCGCTGGCCGGTGTCATCGTCCGCAATACGGTCGTGTCGCCGGGGCTGCTCGCCCCTGTCGGTCTGTACGCGCTCGCCGTCGCGCTGTCGATGATCGCGACGAGCCTGGTCGGTGCTATCGGCTACCCGAGCGCGGAGACGTGGCTCACCGGAACGCAAAGCGCTATCCAGCTCAGCATTCTGCTGGCGCTGGCCCCGTCACTGACGACCGCCGGTGACTTGCTGCTCATCGTCGCCGGGGTTCGACTGGCGGTGCTCCTCCCCGTTACTGTCGCGCTGGGTGTCCTCCCGACCCTGCCGGACCGACACGCCGTCGAGCGCGCCTGGGACTTCGCCAAGTGGAGCGTCCCGGATCAGGTTCTGGACCGCCTGTCGTACAACATGCCGGTGTACGTGCTGGGCGTCGTCGCGACCCCGGCGGCCGTCGGCATCTACGAGGCCGCAGACCGGTTCGCCGACTTCGGCGCGACGATTTCCTGGCGGCTCTCCTCCCCGCTGCTCACGAAAGTCAGCGGGGACTCCTCCGCCGGCGACACACAGCTCGCCTACCTCGACGGGGCGGTCACCGGCGGGACGGGCGTCACCTTCGTCGTTTTCGGCTACTTGCTGGCCGCACACGACGTGGTTGCGCGGATCGCCTTCGCCGGCTCCGAGAGCGTCTTCTCGGCGACGGTCCTGCTCGTCGGAGGCGTGAACATCCTTCGCGGCTTCTGGACGCTCACGTCACACGCCATGGAGGGCGTCGGGAAACCGAGCGTGAGCTTTCGCACGAAACTCTACGGACTGGCGTTCAGCGTTCCAGTGCCCGTGATCTTCGGGGCGGAGTTCGGGGCGGTCGCCGGGGCCGCCGGATACGGTGTGATGAACCTTGTCATCTTCGGGTACGTCCTCTACTACGCTCGGGGCGTCTTCGGGCGGATTCCGCTGGATTCCAAGGTTGCGGCGTATCTCGCTGTCGGCCTCGGCGTCTCTTTTGCACTTACGACGGGCGCAGTCGCCGGCCTCGCGCGCGCTGGTCTCTCCCCGATTGTCGTTGCCAGCGTGGCCGCCGTGACGTGTCTCGTCGGCTTCGGCGGCTTCCTCGTCGCCGTGTCCGAACCGGCTCGACTCGTCGCCACCCGGACGGCAGCGCTGTGGCGCGGTCGGGTTCGTTCCCTGTTCGGGTGAGCGCTGCTCGTCTATTGCGGACGCCGCTGCTCAGAGCCAGCGGTAGAACTCTAGCGTGTACCCTTCGGGATCCTCGACGAAGGCGGCAAAGGCGTCGGCGGCGTCGATCTCTGTCGGTTCGAGCACCGGCGCAGCGCCGGCGTCGATGGCCGTCTCGAAGGTTTCCTCGACATCAGCGACGGTGAACGCGATGTGGTCCACGTCGGCGCGGTTCGGCGCGACCGGTGTGGTCCGGTCGGGGTCGTAGCGCAGTTGCAGGTCGCCGTCGCCGTCCCGACCGAGATAGACGTTCTCGACGCCGTCGAGCGTGAAGCGGTTTGTCTCTTCGAAGCCCAGCGCGTCGTAGAACTCCATTGCGCGGTCGAGGTCCGAGACGCAGATCGCGGTGTGTGCGAGATCCATAGCCCGCCGTTGTGTACGGGACGAAATCAGTGTGCCGGTACCGGGGCTGTCGCAGTCGCTTACAGCAGGTCGCCGCGGGCGACGGGGACGACGCTGCCGCCGACCCGGACGCTGATGTCCTCGCCGCTGCCGGCCGTCGAGAGATGCAACAGCGACGGGCGTCCCATTTCGTAGCCCTGCTCGACACGACCCTCGACGGCAGGGCTCCCGAGCATCTCGTGGCGAGCGAGATACGCGGCCAGGCAGCCGTTCGAGGAGCCAGTTGCGGGGTCCTCCGGCACGTTGTAGAACGGCGCGAACACGCGGACTGCGAGGTCGTTGTCCTCGCTTCGCGGCTCTCGACAGACCGCCAAGACGTTTTTGGCGTCGCGGTCGCCGGTCACCGCATCGTAGGCGTCGCGGTCCAGGTCGATGGCTTCCAGCGCGTCGCGGTCGGCCACCGGCACGACGATTGTTGCCAGTCCCGTCGAGACGATTTCCACCGGCCAATCGTGGTCCAGTCGGTCAGCCGGCAGACCGAGCACGGCGGCGAGGTCCTCGTGGGCCAACTGCTCGCCGAACTCGGGCGACTGCTGTGTCATCCACAGGGTTTCGCGGCCGTCGCGCTCTCGCACTTCCACCGGGACTTCGCCGACAGGCAGGTCAAGCGTCACCGTTTCGGGGTTCCCGTCAGCCAGGTGGTCCCGGATGACCTGTACCGTTCCGAGCGTCGGATGGCCGGCGAAGGGCACCTCGGCCGCGGGGGTGAAGATGCGGACCGGCCACGCGCCGTCGCTCGGCTCCCCGATGACGAACGTCGTCTCGGAGTAGTCCATCTCGGCGGCGATGGCCTGCATCTCGTCCTCGTGCAGGTCGCCGGCGTCCGTCACGACGGCGAGCTGGTTCCCGGTGTATCGCTCCTGTGCGAACACATCGACAATGTGGAAGGGATGGGGCATACTCGTTCGCTCGGCGGCGTCGGCAAAGAGCGCTCCGGAGAAGTGTCGGACGGTACCTATCCGCACGCAACCACTGGGCTATTTGCCGCTGTCAGCCGTGTCCTGGGCATGGACACTGTCGCAATCGCCTGCTTCGACGGGTTCGATGAACTGGACGCCATCGGCCCCTACGAGGTGTTCGAGAATGCAGCGCGCTTTGGCGCGGCCTGGGACGTGACCCTCCGTTCAGTCCGTGGGAGCGATACTATCACCGCGAGCCACGGGCTCCGGGTCGAGCCCGACGGCCCGCTCGCTGCCGTGACTCCGGACCTGCTCGTCGTGGCTGGCGGCGGGTGGAACGACCGAAGCGAGGCCGGCGTCTGGACGGAGGCCGAACGCGGGGAGCTACCCGAGGCCGTCGCGGCGGCACACGACCGCGGCGCGACTGTCGCCGGCGTCTGTACCGGCGGGATGGTGCTGTCACGTGCCGGCCTGCTCGACGGCCGGCCCGCGGTGACACACGGCGGGGCAATTGAGGATCTGCGAGCGACCGACGCGACGGTGGTGGATGCCCGGGTCGTCGACGACGGCGACGTCCTGACCTGTGGCGGCGTCACGTCCGGGCTGGACCTCGCCGTCCACCTCGTCGAACGTGAGTGGGGCGCGGACGTGGCCGCCGCTGTCTGTGAGGAGATGGAGTACGAGCCCCGCGGCGACGTGTTCCGCGACGAATCGGTCTAAGAGCGACCGGTTGACGGGCGTCTCAGGCGTTCGCGCGGGCGTCGTCAAGTAGCGCCTGCACATCGACGGCCTCGCCGGTCTCGCTGCTCTCGATGGCGGCGAAGACGATGGCCATCGACTGGAGGACGCTGTCGACGTTCGTCGGCATCGGGTTACCGCCGTCGATCCAGTCACAGAACTGCTCGATGAGCCAGGCGTTTTTCCAGTGGGGGCGCTCGGCCAGCGGCACCGTCTCGCCGTCGCCCTTGCCGATGCTCTCGAAGTTCCCGGTGTCGTATGCATCGGCGTGAAACCGCTCGACGTCGCGGCGGTCGAGGAGGACCGTCTGGTCCGAACACTCGGCGCGGAACTGCTCGTGTCCCCAGCCGTTCAGCGTCGTCGCGTTGGCGTAACTGCCCTCGTACTGGGCGCGGGTCCCGTCGGCGAAGTGCAGCGTCACGAGGCCGGTGCAGTCACCGTCGTAGTCGGCCTCTTCGGGCGTCCACGTCTCCGCGTACACCCGCTCGCAAGGCGAATCGGCCAGCGACGCGAGGATGTCGAGGTGGTGGATTGCCCCGTCGAGCAGGAGCATGTTCTCCATCTCGTAGACGTAGTCGGCGTAGAAGCCACGCTCGCGGACGTTGCCCGTGTACCGAGCCGTCAGATAATCGATATCGCCGGCCTCCTCGACAGCGCGCCGGAACGTCGTCTTGTCACGGTCGAACCGGTGGCTCATCGTGACTCCCATCTTCTTGCCGGCCTTGTTGACCTTCTCGGCGACCCGAACCGACGCTTCTAGCGTGTCGGCAATCGGTTTCTCCGAGATGATATGCAGATCGTGGGCGAGCGCCGTCTCCACGACGGCCTCGTGGGTCGACGGCGGCGTCACGATAGAACAGATATCCGCCGGGTGCTCCGAGAGCGCGGTTTCGAGGTCGGTGTAGCACTCCTCGGGCGTCAGCCCGAGTTCCCGTTCGGCCAGTTCGTGCCGTTCCGGGTCGGTGTCGACCGCGGCGACGACCTCGATTCGGTCGTCGTGAACGTTCGGCGGAATCGCGTCTGTCGCCCAGGTGGACCCCTGGCCGCCCAGACCGACGTGGACTAATCGGTGCGTCATGGCAGCGCTATCGCTTCGAGCAATAAATGCTGCACTATTTCATCGGTACTCGTCGGCGTCCGGGAACTCGACCCGCCGCTCCATCCCGTCCTCCGCGAGCACGACCTCGCCGTCGAACGCGTCGCGGGCCTCATCGACTAGCTGGTCGGCGCTGGCGGCGTAGCGCGTCGAGATGTGTGTCAGCGCCAGCGTCGACGCCCCGGCCTGTCGCGCCACGTCGGCAGCTTCCCGGGCAGTGGAGTGAGCCGTCGCCTTCGCTCGTTCCTTCCGGTCCTCCGCGAAGGTGGCGTCGTGGACGAGCAGGTCCGCGCCCTCGCTGGCTTCGATAACGCTCTCTGTCGGGAGCGTGTCGCCGGTGTAGACGAACCGCCGGCCGGGACGGGGCGGACCGACGACGGCCTCCGGCTGGATGGTCTCGCCCTCGTGTTCGACGGCCTCACCCCGGTGGAGCTTGGAGTACTTCGGGCCCGGTGGGATGCCGTACTCCTCTTCGGCTTTCTCCCGGTCGAACTTCCCCTTCCGGTCGTCCTCGTCGAGGACGTAGCCGACGCTGGCACAGCGATGTGCGGTCTCGATGGCGCGGACCTCGTATTCTGATCGGTCGAGGACTACGTCGCCGGCCGATACCTCGTTGATGCGGACGGGAAACGAGGGGGTCGTCCCGTTTGCCCGGATGAGTTGTTCGATGTTCCCGCGCGTGCCCGCTGGCGTATGGATAGCGATGGGACGTTCGCGGTCGTTGAAATCCCACGTCTGGAGTAGCCCCGGAATCCCGAGCACGTGGTCGCCGTGGAGATGCGTGACGAACAGGTGGTCGATAGCGAAGCCGGTGCCATAGCGCATCATCTGCCGCTGTGTTCCCTCGCCGCAGTCGAAGAGGAGGTAATCGCCGTCGCGATTGACGAAGACGCTGCTCGTGTTGCGCTGGGTCGTCGGCACGGCCCCACTCGTCCCGAGAAACGTCACGCGCATATTCATCGAATCCTCTACTGTCGACGGGTAAACCGGTGTCGAAAGGGCGCCGTCACGGATGCGGCAGCCCTCCATATGGTTCGGTTGCATCGCTGTGACGGCCGTTTGTGTGTCAGATAGTATCATGGCTATCTGTACTGAGCAACAATAGCGGCTTATTTCCGGCATCTCGCGGCGGCTCGCTTTCCCATCTGTCGAGACCTTAATCACCAGCAAAACAATTTACCACCGGGTAAGTGTCGCTCAATCTTGCTTTCCCGATCCGGCGCTAACAGAGAACGGCTTAGCAGGTTATTATGTTCTGTTGAACTGTCTCGCCGGTTTATGTGTCGTTCATCCGTTGCATTGTCCGCATTGCCTTCCGATCACTGCAGAATCAAAACATGATACGTACTCGCACACTCGCCGTTTTCGCTGCGCTACTCGTTGTCGGCGGCCTCACCGCACAGGTTGGGGCTGTACCGGGCGTGACAGCGCAACAGGAATCGCCGTCAGAACAAGCCGCGGCAACAGGGGTCACCGTCGACTCCCTGGCCGCACCACAGAGCGTCGCACCGAACTCGACCGCTGACGTGGCCGCGACGGTCACGAACAACGAGAACACCACGGTGACTGAATCCGTGGAGTTCCGGTTCGGCGGGGCTGTCGTCGACCGGACGCTCGTCACGCTTGAGCCCAACGAGACCACCACCGTCCAGTTCTCCGCGGACACGACCGGCGTCGAACTCGGTGACTACCGCCACGGTGTCTTCACCAGCGACGACGGGCAGATCGCTCCCGTTACGGTCTCCGAGTCCTTCACACTGGAGACCCTCGACGCACCGACGAACGCCACCGCCGGTGACAACCTCACCGTCGACGCGACCGTCGCCAACCCGAACGACTTCAACACGACCCAGACCGTCGAGTTCCGACTGGGTGGCCAGCCGCTGGCCTCCGAGTCTGTGACCCTCGACGCGAACGAATCCGCTGACGTCACGTTCACCGTCGACACGACCGGTGTTGAGCCGGATACATACACCCACAGTGTCTTCACGCGTGACGACGGTGCGTTCGCCGAGATCACTATCGAGCCGGCCGTCGACGTGCCTGAAGAGCCGACTGAGAACGAGACTGAGGAGCCAGCAGAGAACGAGACTGAAGAGCCGCCCGCGAACGAGACTGAGGAGCCAGCAGAGAACGAGACCGAAGAGCCGCCCGCGAACGAAACTGAGGAGCCAGCAGAGAACGAGACCGAAGAGCCGCCCGCGAACGAAACTGAGGAACCGACCGAAGGCGAAACCGAAGAGCCGCCTGCGAACGAAACCGAAGAACCACCCGCAAACGAAACTGAGGAACCGACCGAAGGCGAAACCGAAGAGCCGCCCGCGAACGAGACTGAAGAACCGGCTGAGAACGAAACCGAGGAGCCGGCCGAGAACGAAACCGAAGAACCACCAGCGGACGAGACTGAGGAGCCGACCGAAGGCGAAACCGAAGAGTCGACCGAGGAAACTGACGAAGGTACCGAGACTGACGAAACGGACAACACGACCGAAGAAGCCGCGACGACAGAAGGCTAACTCGCGTCACCCTGTCACCCGTTCACATTTTTAATGGTGGCCGTCGTACCGTAGTCCATGAAGTTCGTTATCGTTGGCTATGGCCGCGTCGGCATCCGGACCGCACGGATTCTGCAGAGCGAGGGTCACGAGGTTGTTATCGTCGACAACGACCCTGTGAAGGTCGAACGGGCCACGGAGACCGGGTTCGAGACTATCCAGGGTGACGGCAACGAGGAGAGCGTCCTCATCGATGCCGGCATCGAAACCGCAGACGCTATCGGCGGCCTCACGGGCGACCTGAACACGAACTTCACCGCCTGTATGATCGGCAAGGAGTTCGGCTGTCGGACCGTCCTGCGGATCGACGCCGACTACCGCGAGGAGATCTACGAGAAGTACGCCGCTGACGTGGACGAGATCATCTACCCCGAGCGGCTGGGCGCGGCCGGCGCGAAGACGGCGCTGCTGGGCGGTGACTTCAACGTCCTCGCAGACCTGACCGAACAGCTCTCGGTCGCGAGCATCCGTATTCCCGACGACTCACCGTTCGTCGGGAAACGGGTCGTCGAGGTGGACCTCCCCGGCGACGCTCACATCTACGCACACGGGAAGGACCACGAACCGATGACGATTCCGCTCCCACAGACGGAAATCGAACCTGGCGACAGTGTCGCGATCATGGCCGACCCCGGTGGACTGGACGATATTCGGGCGACGCTCCGGGGCGACGCGTCAGCCTGAGATTCCGGACCCCATCCCGCTTTGTCGTATCTTTTCAGGTCAATAGTGATCGCCGTCTTCGGCGAAAGCCGGGGGGAGTAGAATATGAAAGGGAGGATCGCGGTGTCCGGGCGCGCCTGGGGAGGATAGGATGGCACACAGTGGCACCGACATCCACTGGAGCCGTGGAAGCGCGCCCGTACCGGGTGGAATGCTACCGGTAGACATAAATGCCCGTCAGACAGGCGGCCGACGGACGACAGACGGCACGGCTTTTTGCCCGTTCAGCCACTGACTCCCCCTATGACCTGGGCGACGCTGTTCGAACGTGCGGCGGACCACCAGACCACGGTCGAGGCTGTCTGTTCGGCCCTCGACGAGCACCGGGCGGAGGACGACGGCGATGCGTGAGCCGTCGCCGGCGCGTGTCGTCGTCGATGCCGATATCCTCGCCGCCGATCTGCTGTGTGGACCAGACAGCGATGCCCGTGCCGCTATCGACCATATCCGTCGGCACTCGTGGGTCACGCTCGTCGCGAGTGACCACCTGCTAGACGATGCCGCTGCCGTTATCGCCGACCTCGCCGACGACGACCTGGCGGCCGATTGGCGGGCGCGGATCGAACCCGACTGTGACATCGTCGAGCACCCGGCCGGCGATCACCCCGCGCTGGCCTCGGCCTACCGAGGCGGCGCACAGCACCTGCTCTCCTACGCGGACGACCTGCGGAGCGCCCGGACCGGCGCGTCGCTCAACCGTCATATGTCCCTGAGTGTCAGACCACCGGACGCCTTCGCTCGCCTGTTCGACCCGGCGTCACTGTACCCCGTCGTCGAAGACGGCGAGTATCCCGGTCCAGACCGGGATCCACGCGCGTAGCGGGTGACCCTGCTTAGTCGTCAGCCGTCGTTACGGCCGTCGTGGAGGCTGTCCCCGATGGCCCGGCCGCGTCCTCGGCAACGTCGAACGCCGCGAGCACCTCACGCAGGTCGTCAGTCTGGGCTGCCATCTCCTGTACTTCGTTGGTCACTTCGGTAATCGTCGCGGTCTGTTCCTCGGCCGCGGCGGCGACGGCCTCGGACTCCTCGTTGGTTTGTTCGCTCACTTCCGCGACTTCGTCGACCATATCGACGACCTCCTGCGTGGTCTTTGCCTGTTCGGCAGTGGCTCCCGATATCTCCTGAATCGAGGCGTTGACCTCGCCGAGCACGTCGACGATATCCTCGAAGTCCCGAAGCGCAGACTCGATGGTCGCGGCGCTGTCGGTCACCTGCTGGTTCGTCGCCTCTACGTCGCTGACGGTCTCGCTGGCCTCGTGCTGGACCGCTTCGATGCGGTCCGACACGTCCGTCGCCGCGTCGCGGGTCTCCTCGGCGAGCGTCTTCACCTCGTCGGCGACGACGGCGAACCCGTCACCGCTCACGTCCGCGCGGGCCGCCTCGATGGAGGCGTTCAGCGCGAGCATGTTCGTCTGCTCGGCGATGTCCGTGATGACCTCGACGATGTCGTCGATCTCGCTGATCTGGTCGACGAGGCTCTCGACCGCGACGGCGATATCGTCGATACGAGCCTCCATTTCGTCGAGTTCATCGATAGCTTGCTCGGCGTCTGCGCGCCCCTCCCGGCCTCGCTGCGTCGCCTTCTCGGCGGTCTCGGCGGCGTTTTCAGCGGTCGCGGCGATCTCCTCGACGGTGGCAGACAGCGTGTTCATTTCGGAGGCGACATCGTCGTGGCGCGACGCCTGTTGGCTGGCCCCGGCCGAAATCTCCTGAATCGACCGGGAAATCTCGTCGCTCGCATCGTCGATCTCTTGGACGCTCCGGGTGACGTGATCGCTCGTCTCGTCGACGTCCTCGGCGAACGTGGTGACGGTGGCGACCGTCTCCCCCAGCGTCGTCACGAGGTCGTTGTAGTTCTCGACGACGGCGTCGAACTGCTCGTCGTCGGCATCGAAGTCCTCGTCGATAGTGGCCGTCAGGTCCCCGTCTTTCGCGCGTTCGGCGGCGTCACCGAAGGCGACGACGAGGTCGTTGAGTGCCTGGGACCGCCGTTCGAGGTCGCTGGTCATCGTCTGTAGTTCGGTCGTGTAATCGTCCATGCTGGCGGCCATCTTCTCCAGCGACTGTCCGAAGGTCCCGGGCACGTCCTCGTCGAGGATGTCGGCGTCGAACTCCTGTCGGGAGAGCGCGTCGGCCTGCTCGGACACCGTCAGCAGGTAGGCCTGCATCGACCGGAACGACGAGAGCAGTTCCGCGACCTCGTCGTCACGCTCGCTCTCGGGCAGTTCCACGTCGAGTTCGCCGGAAGCGATGTGGTCCGCACCCGCGGCCATCGCCGTGACGGGTTCGACGAAGTCCTCGCGGGTGATGAACACCGTGTTGGCGAACGCGACAATAGCGCCAGCGAGCAACACGCCCGTGACGACAAACCGGATAGTCCCGCTGGCGACCAAGGAGACAACTGCCAGCGCGACCGAGGCGGCGAACTGCAGACCGACGGCTGCGAGCACTTTCCGCTCGACGGAGCCGGCGACGCCGAAGACCTCAAGTGATTTACGTATCACCGCTTTGTACTGTCCGACCGGGTCTGTGAGCATACCCATCTTTTTCCTACAGTGTTTAATAAGGTTCCAGTCTAATTCTCGGATATTGAAAAAGAAAGGGTAGACGAAAGTCCGACAAGGGACGATATGAGAACGGGTATCGATGGCAGTCTCGTAATTGATTCTCTACCTGCCCTTATTGACCAGCGCTGCGACACGCCGGACGATCCAGCGCGGCGTCACCCTGACCAGTCGGTCGATAAGCCGCATCGACCGCCGCGGAATCACGACTGTCTCGCCAGCGGCGGCCCCTTCGTAGGCCGCCGTTGCGACTGCTTCGGGCGTATTTGTGGTGACCGACCCGACTGTCGAGTCCGACATGCCCGCACGCTCTTGGAACTCCGTATCGACCGGGCCGGGACAGACCACTGTCACGTCTACGGGTGTCTCCCGCAACTCCTCGGCGAGTGCCTCGCTGAAACTGTTGATGTACGCTTTGCTCGCGTAGTAGCCGGCGAGGTTCGGCCCCGGCTGGAACCCGGCGACTGAACCAATGTTGATAACCGCGCCGCCGTTGTCGAACTCGTCCAAGAACAGCCGGGTCAGTTCGACCGGGAGCATGACGTTCAGCCGCAACTGCGTCCGCTCCGCGTCGAGGTCGCTTTCGGCGAACGGGCCGTAGGTCCCCACCCCGACGTTGTTGACGAGCACGTCGATGTCCAGACCGCAGTCCTGCACCTCCTCGTACAGGTTTTCGGCGGCTGCCGCGTGGTCGAGATCGATTACAATTGGTGTCGCCGTGACTCCGCTCGTTTCGAGGTCCTCGGCCAGCCGCTCCAGCTTTTCTTCGCTCCGGGCGGCCAGTACCACGTCGTGCCCGCGTGCGGCGAACGCCTGTGCCAACGCTTTGCCGATGCCCGCTGACGCACCGGTTATCAGAGCGGCTCCGCCAGTGCCGACGACCGGTATATCGCTACCGCTCACCGTACCACTCCGCGACCGTTGTCGCTCCGGGTTCCAGCGCCGTCGGTCCCTCGTCGCTGGAACTTCCGAGGGATGGGCCCCATCCCTCGACGGACGGTTCGCTACCGCTCACCGTACCACTCCGCGAACTTGGCCAACGCCCGGCCGCGGTGGGAGATCGCGTTCTTCTGCTTGGTGCTCATCTCCGCGAACGTCGTTCCGTCGTGCTCGAAGATGGGGTCGAAGCCGAACCCGCCCTCGCCACGCGGGGCGACGATCTCGCCCGGCACGCGCCCCTCGAACAGCTTCACCGGCACTGTCTCGCTGTTCCTTCCGCCAGCCCCGGCATCGACCTGCTCGTCCGTCGTCGCCACGCCGCGGTCGTCGGCCGCCAGGTCCTGTCCGCGCCGGTCCTCGCGGTCGACACCGCCCGGGTCCGGCGTCGCCTCGAAGCCATCGCCGTCGCAGTAGGCGATGACCGTCTTGAACGCCGCGCCGCGGTCGTCCTCCGGCTCGGTCATGCGCCAGACGCGCTCCACTCCGACGGTGTCCTCGACGTACGAGGAGTACGGCCCGGGGAACCCGTCGAAGGCGTCGATGAACAGCCCCGCGTCGTCGACGATGACCGGCCCGTCAGCAGCTCGGTAGGCCGCCCGCGCTCCCTCGGCCGCGACCGTTTTCAGGTCGTCGGCCTGGACTTCCGGGTAGTCGAAGTCGAACTGGGTGACCTCGTCGTCGAGATACTCGGTCGCTTCTCGGACCTTCCCGGGGTTGGTCGTGACAAAATTGAGCATACCGGCACACAGCGACCGGCGATAAAAGAGCCGTCGAAACGCCGCAATCGCCTCAGTCGACGACGACTTCGACCGGTTCGTCCTCGCTCTCGGATTCGAACTCCTCGCTGCTGCCGCCGCGTTCGAGATACAGCATCACGCCGGCGACCGCCAGCACGACCCACGAGCGCCAGTTCGCCAGGTTCAGGGTGTAGCCGATGCCGAACGGCTTCTCCACCAGCATGTCATCGCCCGGCTTCCAATAGGCCGACACCAACCGCTTGAGGCTCGGTCGTTCGAAGTTGTACGGCACGCCGAACAACGTTCCCGACTGGGGTTTTTCTGCCATACTGCGTTCTATTCGTGCCGAGGTTAAACCCTTTGTCCACCACCTTTTTCATCGTCACCGTTCCTCGCTCGCTTCGCTCGCTGCGGGGACGACTCCTCGAAAAACGTGGGCGAAAAAGCGCGAATCACGGAGTGATTCGCGTGAAACCGCGGCCGAAGGCCGCGGTATGATTACCTCCTCTGGGTGTCCACTGTCCCCGCCACCGCACAGCCCTACTGATACCGGCCCCGCCCCTCGATGTCGTCAAGGCTGGCGAACACCGAATCGGCGTGGTCACTCTCAGTCCGGTAGGCATCCTCGGCGGCCGACAGCAGCGTCTCGGGGTCGCCCGCGGTCCCGGCGAGTGACTGGGCGAGGACGTGGAGGTCCATCGCGTGGTCCTCGGCCTCCTGCGTGTAGTAGCCGAGGCCGAAATCGATGAGGAAGGTCCGGTCTCCCTGTCGGTCCCAGCTGCCGACCCGGACGTTTCGCGTCGTCGGGTCGCCGTGGACGAAGCCAGCATTGTGGATGCGAGCGAGCCAGCGGCCCACGTTCGTAACGCGTGACTCGGACAGACTCTCACGGAGGTCCGCGTCGCCCACTCGCTGGAAGACGATGCGGGCCTCCTGTGGGTCCACGTCCCGGACCAGCGGCGTTGGAACGCCGTTCCGTCTGGCCTCGCTGGTAAGCCGGGCTTCCTGTCTGGTGCGTTCGATCCGCAGGCGCTCGTCGAGCGTCGGGTGGCGGTAGCTCCGCGGCACGCGCTCCTTGACGACGCGATCCCCGTCGAAGCGGACGGTCGCCTCCGCGCCCTGGACTTCGTCGTCCGCCGCCCGATAGCTGTCCACCGACTCTTCGGTCCCGCGCCAGGTGACGGCCACCTCGTCGGGCCGGAAGTTCGAGTCGATACGGGAGTCCTCGATAGCGATGGTGTCGCCGGCCGCGTACATCTTCGCCCCTAGCATCGCGATCATCCCGGCGTTGTCCCGCAGGAAGCGGTTTTCGGGGGCGTAGAACTTCGCGCCGCGTTGCTCGCACATCTCGCCGAGCATCCGCTGGAGACGGTCGTTCTGGCCGACCCCGCCGCCGAGCACCAGTTCGTCAGCGCCGGTCAGCGACAGCGCCCGCTCGGAGACTTCGGTCAGCATCGCGAAGATGGTCTCCTCCATGCCACGGCAGACGTCGTCTACCGGGACGCCATCGTCGATGGCCTGCTTGGCGGCGCTCATGATGCCGGAAAAGGAGAAGTCCATCCCCTTGACGACGTAGGGCAGTTCGTGGTACTCGCCGTCGCGGGCGTGCTGTTCGACCTTCGGTCCGCCGGGATGGGACCAGCCGATGTGGCGGGTGAACTTGTCGATGGCGTTGCCGACGCCGGTGTCCATCGTCTCGCCCAGCACGCGGTACCGGCCGTTGCGGTAGCCCAGGATGTGGGCGTTCGCGCCGGAGGCGTTCAGACACACCGGCGAATCGAAGCCCGAGCGATGGCGGCCCACTTCGAGGTGAGCGACCATGTGGTTCACGCCGACCAGCGGCACGTCGAACCGCTGGGCGACCGCCCGGGCGGCTGTGGCGACGATGCGAAGACAGGGTCCCAGACCTGGGCCGCGGGCGAACGCGACGGCGTCGATCGGGGGGTCACTTCTGCCAGCATCGCTTGCACCGCCAGCGGCCGCGCGCTCGTGTGCGTGCTCGATGGCCGTCTCGACGACGGTCGGGATGGCCTCGCCCATGTGCTCGGCGGCCTCGCGCGGGTGGATGCCGCCGCTGTCTGGAGCGTACGCGTCAGTTTCGATGAAAACGTGATCGTCGTCGGTTACCCGGGCCGGGTCCGGCGTCTCGAACACCGAAGCACTGGCTGCCCAGGCGGTACCTTCGATACCCAGAATACGCATCGGGCGGCCTTACTTCCACTCGGTGTAGCCGCACTTCCCGCAGTGCTGGCGGTCCTCGTGCTCGGCGAGGACGGTGTCTCCACACCGGGGGCAGGTCTCGCGGTCGAGTTCGCCGTCGTCGCTGTAGTACTCGTTGTGTGGCATCTATGCTTCCTCCGCTTCCTCTTCGCCGTCGGCGACGATCTTGTTGCGTTCGAGCATGTGGTCCTGCTCGACGTCGCGGGCGTACTCGGGGTTGTCGTAGACCTTCGCGTAGCCGACCGTCTTCCGCATGCCGAACTTGGTGTCGAGCTTGTGGATGACGACTTCCTCGGCGTCCTTGTTCAGCGTGGCCGCAAGAGAGTCGCGGACAGAGAGACGGGAGGGGGTGGCTTCGTCGTGGACGACCTCGAACCGGACGTCCGTTCGGTGCAACATGGGATTCTCGTCTTCCTCGATGATGTCGATATCCATGGTTCGTTGTCCGTATCTACCCGCCGAAGCGCGTAAAAGGATTTCGAAGCGGTTGACGCCGCCTCGGCGGCTGAGCGTCCGCGATTCCGTGTCACCGCGCCGTACCATGATTCGGCGAGGAACGGGAACGCGCTGTAGCGGCACGCTCCGGCCGCTACAGTCCTCATAGAGCGATAGCGCCCGAAAGCCGTCCCCTACCGCTCGCCCAGTTGTGCGAGGAGGTGTGAGAGGTGGATTCGCTCGTTCGCCGCGTCGACGAGCGCCATATCCGTCTCGCCGGCCATCTCGTGAACCTCGGCCAGTCGGTCCCCGGAGTAGCGCGACCGGGCCACGTCCAGCATGTCGTCCAGGATATCTGACGCGCCGTACCCCTCGTCGACGAGCAGGTCGTCGAGCGTCGACCGCGCGTCGGTAAAGCGCCCGTCTTCGGCGGCTTCGATCATCTGCTCGACCTGGTCGTCGGCTTCGACGGCGTTCAGCGTCTCGAACGCGGCGTCCATCGTCACCTCGCCCTCGGCTTCGGCGGTCGTCTGGGCGGCCAGCACTGCTGTCCGGAGGTCCCCTTCCGCGTAGCCGGCGACGTACTCGATGCCGTCGTCGTCGTGGTCGACGCCTTCCGCGGTGACGATCTCCTCCAGCACGGACGCCGTTTCCTCGTGGGTCGGCTCACGCATCACGACCGGGAAACACCGCGAGCGGATCGGCGGGATAACGGCCGAGGGCTGGCGCGTCGCGATGACGAACTGCGTCGCCTCGTAGTACTGCTCCATCACCCGCCGCAGCGCCTGCTGGAAGTCCTCGCGCATCCCCTCAGCGTTGTCGAGCAGGATGGTCTTGTAGCTGCCAGACACCGGCGAGTAGCTGGCGGACTCCTTGAGGACGTGGTTGATGAGGTCGGCCTTCGAGGATTCGCGGCGGCGTTTACTATCGATGAACGACGCGAACCGCGGATCGTTCGAGACCTCTTTTTTCGTCATGTCGAACACGTCCGCCATGTTGAGTTCCGTGAAGTCCGCGTCGGGGTTCTCGTGGACCTCCCGGGCAAAGGCTCGGACAGCGGCCGTCTTCCCGCTCCCTTTCGGCCCGTGGACCAGGAGGTTCATCGGCTCCTCGATGGCTCCTTGCAGGTGTTCGCGGGCCTTCGGCTGGCGGATATCCGACAACTCCGGGGCGTGTGTCTCCGTCCACAGCGGCGCGTCCATCTGTTGACACTGGGTATGCCCGGCCCCGACAAGTATCTCGCGGTCCGCGGGCTCACACTACCGCTGGTACCAATAGTGCAGTAACGGCGCGCTCGGTGCCTCTTCCCTCGGCCGAAATCCAACAGTGACTGGCCCAATAGCACCGGTCGCCCCGATCTGGCTTACGAGAGCAGACTGTCCGCAGTTGGTTGCCAACCGCATTCCACGCACTCGAACTCCTCGTCGGCTGTTTTGATTACCGGCTCATGGCATTTCTTACATTCCAGTAGGGGATTGTGGGGCCGGGTGGCTGGTCGAGGCATACGTTAACGTATTACATATTCTTCTCATATAACCGTTCATTCTACGCACCTAGAATCGTGTCGCTACTACCTGCGGAGTTCGAACCGCACGCTGTTTGCGAGGCTCGATCTCCGACTGTGGTTGGAGTTCATGGATTGCTCGCAGCAAAACCCGCCGGCCGGGAGTGAGCGAACGCGAAGCGTTCGCGAACATCGGGCGGCAAACGACCGCAGGGAGTGCGCCGGCCGGGAATTGAACCCGGGCTATTGCCTTGGGAAGGCAATGTCCTACCACTGGACCACCGGCGCTCGTTGCACTCGCACCGAGGCTCGCGATTCCTGCGGAATCGCTCACCACCGGCGCATCATTCTCGTTGCAGATTCATCGAACCTGCACGCAGCACGCGCTTCGTACAAAACCGTCAACAGCGACCGCACTTGAACGTAGCGCTTCGACTGGACGGTCGTCCGAAAATATCGCACCGATGGATGGGTATTAGTTCCGCCCGGCCAACCAGTAGATATGGCAACAGCGGACTCCGTCGTACGGGCCAACGACCCGATCGACCTGACGTTCTCCGAGGCTGAACTGGACGCCCACCGCGACCATATTACGTCGTTCATCGAGGACCAGGTCGACGCTGCCGGTGTCGACACTGTGGTGCTGGGGCTCTCTGGCGGCATCGACAGCACACTCGTCTCACACCTGGCTGTCGAAGCGCTCGGCCGCGACGCTGTCCACGGCCTCGTGATGCCCAGCGAGGTCAACCGTGCGGACAACATGAGTGACGCCGAGCGGGTGGCCAACGACCTGCTCGGTATCGAGTACGACGTTATCGAAATCAACCCGCTGGTCGACGCGTTCCTCGACGCCTATCCCGACGCCGAGGGCGACCAGCTCGCCGTCGGCAATCTCCGGGTTCGCTGTCGGGCGGTGCTGAACTATCTCGTCGGCAACCACGAGCAGGCGCTGGTCCTAGGCACCGGGAACCGGAGCGAAGCACTGGTCGGCTACTACACGAAGTACGGCGACGGCGCAGTTGACTGCCATCCCATCGCGGCGCTGTACAAACAGCAAGTCCGACAGCTGGCAAAACATGTCGGCGTCCCCGACGACCTCGCGGAGAAGACCGCCAGCGCCGAGATGTGGGCCGGCCAGACCGACGCCGACGAGATGGGGATGGACTACGACACGCTCGACTCTATCCTCGCCCTGCATATCGACGGCGGTGTCCCGGCGGCTTCGACAGCCGACCGGCTCGGTGTCCCGCTCGATGTCGTCGAGACTGTCCGCGAAATGTACGAATCGAGTGCCCACAAGCGGGCGATGCCGCCGGGTCCGGACCGGCTGTACTGAACTGCGGTTCCGTTACTCCGTCTCAATCATCAGCGGACCGGGTTCTCCGGGCCGCGACCCAGATACTCCGAGAGGAACGCGTGGACGGTCTCGGCGTCGTAGCTGTCCATCGTTAGCTCGTGCTGCCACGCCGTCACGACGTATGGGGCCCGGGGATCGTCGTTGGGGTTCGGAACGGCGACGACGCTCCGCCAAGTGCCGGTATGGACGCTGGAGAACTCTCGAAGGCTCTGCCTGGCCTCGGGCGAAATCTCGTCGGGGTCGTAGTAGACGACGACCGCGCCGTGTTCGAGCGTGTGAACGAGCGAGCCGAGCAGCGGCGTCGCTTCGTAGAAGCCTGCACTCACCGTTGACGCATAGTGTGTCCCGGAAAGCGGCGGGACCCGCTGGTAGTCGATGGCACTGCCCTGTTCGACGTGGTTGTTCCCTCGGTCCGGGAACTGCTCGACGCCGGCCAGTCGGTCGCTGTCGCCGGTGTCGTCCAGCGACGACGCTTCGACCCCAGAGGCCTCGACTGTCGAAAGCGGCTGTGCGCCCGCCGTCCCGACGAGGTCTGCGTCATTTCCGCCGTCGCCGCCACTCAGCTGGGTCACATACACTGTGAGCCCGATAGCGAACACCACGACGATGCCGATAACGATTGGTCCGACCGGGAGGGCGTTGCTGTCCTCGCCACCGGTATGTTCCTCGACGCGCCGACGGTCAATTGCGCCCAGTTCTCCCTCGTGGGCGTCGGCGAGGTGGTCGAGATAGGCGTCGTCGCCATCGAACGATTCCCCGCAGTACTCACAGTCGACCATTGGCAGCCCGTATGCGAGGCGTCGTCTTGTACCCTTTCCTACTCGGTCTTCGCGTTGAGGTCGGCGAAGGCCTGCTGTTCGCGGCGCTCCTGCGTCTCCCTGTCGGCGTCGTCCCGCATCCGTGCTTTCAGCACTCGAAGCGCATCCGAGTCGACGGCCGCTAACTCTTCGGCGACGGCCCGAGGCTCCGTAGTGATCCGCGAAACCAGCCCCATCCGCAGTGCCGTATCGGCGTCGAGCGTACGGCCGGACAGCGCGATGTCGAGCGCGTCGCCGGTCCCGACGATATCGGGGAGCCGCGCGGTCCCGCCCCACGCGCCGAACAGGCCGAGTTTGACCCCGGTTTCGGCCAGCGTCGCGTCGGGCGTCGCGACTCGGACATCGCAGGCCAGCGCCAGTTCGACGCCGCCGCCCCGCGCCGCGCCGTCGATGCCGGCGACGACGGCTCCGTCGTATGATTCGAGCGTCCGGGCGACGCGCTGGCCCAGCGCCGCGAACGCCTCGGCGCTCTCCGAATCGAGGGCTTTGACCTCGTCCAGGTCCGCGCCGGCGCAGAACGCCTCGCCAGCGCCGTGGAGGTACAGCACTGGCTCGGTCGCGGACTCGACTGCTGCTTCGAGGTCACGTAGCGCCGTGCTGGTGAGCGCGTTGCGCTGGTCGGGCCGGTCGAGCGTCAGGGTCCGGATACCATCGCCGCTCGTGGTCTGTACCATGGCTGCTGTGACTCTGCGGTTTCCAAAGGTCTTTGCCCTTCCCGTCGCTAGACCCTCATAATGGAGGAAGTGGCGGCAGTTCGCCGAGCAGCGTTGGCGGCAGTCGACGATGTCGAGCCTGACCGGCTTCACGGGCGGATCGACGCTCGCCTGGACGACGCGTCGCTGGCGCCCGGCGTCCTGACGCTCGTCAGCGCAGACGCGACCAGCGACCCGCCGATTGACCTCGCCGACGGCGTCTCTGACCGAGCCGCCGGCGTCCAACTCATCTACGAGGGCCTCTCGCTCACCCGCCAACTGGCCCACGACGACCCCTGGGTCAACGGCGACCGCGACACGGCCGACCTGGATATCCTCATCGCGGACATCCTCGTCTCGCGTGGCTTCTACCTGCTCGCCAGGACCGAAGCCGCCGACGCCGCTGTCTCCGTCGTCCGTTCGTTCGGTCACGACCAGACAGTCCGCCGGACGACCGACGACGAGAGCCTCGACACCGCGCTCGAAACTGACATCCTGGAACTCGCCGTGGTCGCCGGTGTCACTGCCGCCGGCATCCGACCCACACCGACGCTCCGCGAGTACGCAACTGAACTGGCCGTCGACGGCCTCCCGCCCAACGCCGAGTTGCTCGGTGAGGAGGTCGCCGACGCGCTCCGGGCCCGCGCGGGGGCCGAACAGCCATCCGGCGACGGGACCGAGGCCGCCGCCGATCACTGATACTAATCGACACACCGGCCCCGAATCGAAACGACTTTAGACAATTGCCGGATACACACTGATGCGTGCCTGGGTAGCTTAGCGGTAAAGCGCGTCCTTGGTAAGGACGAGACCCCGGATTCAAATTCCGGCCTAGGCTTCACGGGCTTCAGGCCCTCTTTCCCCAATTTACGCTCTTCTTGGGAAAGAACAAATGAAACTCAAGAACGTTACGTTCTACTACACGTCAACCCCGTCGCCGTCTTGCGATTCGTACAGTTGTCAGGACACCATAAAGTCGAACACCGTGCCGTCCCGTGGTTCGGGGGGTGAGCGTGGCCGATGAACCGGACTGACCCGCTGGACAATCTCGGAAGTGGGGCTGGTGTATCAGCAGAGATACCGCCCGCGCCCGAAGACTATGAGTTTGAATACCCCTTGGTCAGTGAACGCTCGAAGAGTGACCTACGCGAGTTCGGCCTGAACATGGTAGACGACTACCACGATTTCAAGCACGAACTCTTGTCGTGGCTGGCTAACTACGGAAAGAACCCCGAGAAGCGCGAGGGCCTTGCGCGTTCCACGCTCGAATCTACCCACTACAAACTCGAAACGGCGTTCCGCTGGCTGTGGCGATATGAAGACCAGTATACGACGAAACTCACGCCAGACCACGCGGACAAGTTCATTCGAGTCCTTGACCAGTCAGACGGAATGATTGATTCGACCGTCCTACACCACGGCAAGGACATTAAGCGGTACTTCCGCTTCAGCAATCACGTCCGGGGAACGGACTACGAGTGGGAAATCGACGTAGAACTCTCACAGTCCAACGGTGACGAGCGTGACTACCTTCGACGTAGTACGTTCGAGCCGCTATATCAGGCCGCACTCGAACACTCGTCGGTGAAGAGTTACCACTCTGTCTCGCCCGAAGAGCGTAGCCAACTGAAAGCATTCGTCGCTCAACGGCTTGGTATCCCGAAGGAGAAGGTCGGCCCAGAAGAGTTCAAAGAAGCAAACTCGTGGAAGTACCCCTCAATGATAGCGGTCACGCTGGATACCGGTCTACGTCCCATTGAGGTTGGGCGAGCGAAGGTGTCGTGGGTGAATCTCGAAGACAATGAATTGACTATCCCAAAAGACGAGTCTACGAAGAACGAGGCGCATTGGAACTGTGCGATTAAGAAACGGACGGCGAAGGCTCTGAAACGGTGGCTTGACGAGCGGGGGTCAATGGACAAGTATGAAGGCCGAGACGAGTTGTGGCTCACCCAGAAATCGGCTTCGTACAGTTCCAAGTCATGCAACGCGCTCCTTCACCGGGTAATCGAGAGTGGAAACGTTCCTATTCCCGAGCATAAGGAAATCTCATGGTACTCCATTCGGCATGGGGTGGCGACGTATTGGGCGAATCACGTCGGGCCGCACCATGCAAAGGAACAACTTCGACACAAGAGCCTGAACACGACAATGAAGTACCTTCACTCGGACGCGGAAACGCGGAACAGCGCGGTAGAGCAAATTTGGTAGGCTGAAATCTTTAGCCCACTTCTCCGTATCCACTTCCATGACCTTCGGTTCGACGTGGCACAACCTACTCGAAAACGTCGAAGAACTCCCTACAGACGCGACACTCGTCACCCCACTCTCGCGCAAAGCCTTCGGCGTGACCGACGTTCAGGAACACCGTGTCCTGATAGAGTACCGCGACGACGACGAGACAATTCCACTTCAGAAAGACCAATTCGAGACGCTGTACCGTCGTATTCAGGACTCGCATGGGGAGTTCGACCTTGACCGGCTTCCCCCGGACGCCGAACCTTATGCCACGGTCATATCCCTACATCCGCGCTTCGAGGTGGACGACCGTGAGGGGACGCTGACAGAGAGCGACCAGTCAACAGGTTCTCCGCTGGTGGAAGCCCAAGGAGATACTGACGACGCCAACGAAGAGCGTGAAGAGCCGGACGTAGCGGTCTACAGTGACTCCCTGTTGCTTATCGACGCCCTCGAACGTCACAACGTGACCACGCTTGAAGACGTAGAGACACCGGGGCTGGTCAATCTCTACACCCTTCTCTCGGATGTTCAGCGCAACGCCAACGACCTACGGAAAGACATTCGGAGTGTCTTGCTTGACCGCCTACACCATGACCAGCCGGTATCCGGCCAGTTCGGGTCAGTCCAACGGACAAGCCGGAAGAATCGCTCGCTGAAAGACGACGAGAGAGTCCTGAACGCTTTCGAGTCCGCCGGGATTGAACGCGAACGGTTGACGACCGTCGATTCCAGTAAAGTAGACGACGCCCTTGACGTAACCGAACTCTCCGAGAGCGATGTGTATGAGATAGAAGAGTCCGAGTACGTTCGCAAGGCCGACGTAGACGAGGAAGAGAAAGAGACGAGGCTTCAGGGACTCAAGGATAGGTTAGCGGAGACAGAAGGTGAGGAAGCCGAAGAACTACGCGAGGAAATCGAAGAACTCGAAGAACGCATATCCGAACTCACGGAGTTTCAGTCAGGAAGGTCGTTCCACACGAAATCAGGGGGTTGAATCGTCCGAGCCGCCAGTTCTCTGTCGCACTGCTACGAGAGACGCGTAACGACCCTGTGGGAGCGTTCGGTGAATTACAAGACGGATTGGTCAACGCCTGTAGGAGCCTCTCTAACGGCTTGAGCGTCTTCGAGAGCGAGTCTGTATCGCCAGTATGTTAACATAATGCTCTCTCGGAGCCGTCTCGCGGCTGTGGGCGGCGGCGAGTTGGTGTTTGTGAGCGTAGCAGATTGGCGATACACTGAATCGGGTGTGGCAAATGTGCTGATAGGGCTATTAGCAACGAAACGGGTAGTGCTGACGAGGTAATTATGGAAGCATTGTGGTGGATACTCGGCCTGTCTCGCTAACGACGTAGACCGGCGTCCTCTCCGGAATGAATGATGATTGCGGGTTTGGTTTGTGCCATAATAGTTATATCCTGACAGTTTGTGACTATTGGATTTTCTCCTAATACCCCTAATATGGCGGTTTTGAAGCACATCTATCTCAATACCCCTACTAAACATAACAGAAATATCATGAAATTGTTTAACCGCCTTCCTGTTCAAGAAGAGAACGCAATGGAAAGAACTGTTTCAAGACCGGTCTGTCTTGAATTGCGAGACGAGTACGAGAATATTTGTCTTGAGGATATATTCTTTGAGGCCAAGGAACGGGACAAAGGAATGAAACCCCAAGAGTTGCGGAGAGGGATTCGTCGAAAAGCGATTTACGATAAAATCTTTCACCATGATAATAATGTTGACCGTTTCATTAATTCCAACGGACAAATAAAGCAACGGTATCAAAAAGAGATTGACAAATCTCTCGAACAATTTATCGAGGATTGTATCCAATACGGTGTGCTGGAAAAAACCTTACAAGGACGATTTCGGATGGTTATGACAGACGATACTGTGTTGAATTTTGAACATGGCGGAATCCGAATACAGTGTAAATTGAGGGGAAAGGCCCCCGTCTATTGTCACCGCATGAATACGTCTGGAAGAATCGACGTGAAGGCTAACGGCGACCCCGCAATAGACGGTGTGACCTCTCAAGACCCACTGGCCTATTGAAATACGCTACACGTCTTCCATAGCCTTGCCACCAGTACATCGAGAGATAGTGTGAGTAGCCTGTGAGCGCGGTCGCCACCAGAGCGAGTGTGTTGGGTCGTCAATTCTGACGTGCGTTGTGCGACTCTGTAAGGCTGTGTGAGCGGGGTAGTATTCTCACTGGGCATACTTCTACACTTATTAATTCCCAAGAATTATTATTCTATAGCACGTAGTAATCAATAGAGGGCGACCGCTTTTCGGGGCATTCTCGCGTAGAAAGCCCGCCTGCTGGTACAGGCGAGCGGTGGCCTTCTGGGATTCAGAACGCCATGCAAAAATCACTATTAGAGGTACTTGACGCTGACGAACAGGTAGAGAAACGCGCCCAGTGGGAAGCCTTCGAGTTCGCGCTTCTCGGTGACGGCGACGTAGAGGTGACGAACGGGTCGCACGAAGACGCCGACGACCACACCTACACGGTTCACGTCGAAGGCGGCATTCCGGCGGACTGTACGTGTCCCGCGTGGGAGTTCCAACCCGGCGCGTGTAAGCACATGGTGGCCGTGGCTATCCGAGAGCCAGTTCTCGAAGCGGCCACCGAAGACCAGCCCGTCCGCGCCGACGGTGGTACTGTCACCCTCGAAGAGTTCGGTGCCGAGGATGCTGACGAGAATGGGTGCTGGTGTGAAGACCACACCTTCCCGTGCTTCGACTGTTACAACGACGGTCGGCGCGACCTTCCGGGCGAGGGCCAATGACCCGACCGTCTCCGGCGGCGGCTCTGAACAAGGCGCGAAGCGGGAACGTGTGTGACCAGTGCAATCGACGGATTCGGACTGGTGACAAGGCTGTCGTCTATGCGACCTACTATGACGGCGACGGCTGGGTTATTCGACGTGTATGGTGTTCGGACTGTGGAAGCACGACTATCGGATTGCCGACCAATGGTGCTGACGAGGTTGTGGTGGAAGCGGTCTACTGGTCGGGACGGCTCGTCGGGGTCAAGACTGTTGACCGTAGTCAAGAGTGAGTCGTAGCGAATGAAAATCCTCTACAGTTTCACAACCAATTTGCGTTTTGACTTGAATTGAGCAACATGGCTCGTCCATTTCGGCTATTCAGTGTCTACGATTTTTTCAGTGTTCTTCTTCCGGGACTTGCGACTGTACTCGGGTTCTACATGCTCATTCCGGGGCCTATAGAAATCGGAATCATTGCGGCACTGCTTCCAACCTTGGTTTTGTCTTTCGTATTCGGACAAGCACTGCATTCACTGTCTGCATGGTTTGAGGCCATCTTGAGCCGGATACAATTAGTTTCGAGCCATCGGACACAATTCGGTGATTACGTCCGCGAGAACTCGGATAATCATGTGGTTCAGAAGTTTAGAGAAGACTGTGGCTACGAGTTTCGAGATAGCGAATTAATCAATACTGAACAATGTAGCCTATCGAAGGATGCGTGGAAAGAACTCTATCCGTATGTTCAAAGTTACATTTATACGCATGACGGGGGACGTTCCCGGACGTTTCAGGCAATCTTCGCGTTCTCGCGTAGTATGACAGTATTCTTATTCGGATTACCGCTGCTGTACCTACTGCATTTCCTTCTTGATTCTACAGGAATCATAATCAGCAGGCCCCCGAAGTACTTGTTATTCTTCCCGAGTTTTAGAGAGTTTATTGAAGCGGTTTTGCCACTTTCATGGATTGGTATGCTCGTTTTCCTCTACGCTACGTATTCTTACAAGCGGTACTTCGTACAGTACCTTGTCTCCGATTTTGTCTCAATAAATTCGTAGGGCTGTTCACACGTCTTCTTCGCTGAAAATCAACTTCGCGCTGTTCTGTTCGAGCCACTCGGCTTTCTCTTTGTACTCGGGAACATACTCTCCGACGAGCCGCCAGAAATCTCTCCCGTGATTTTGTTCGGTCAAGTGAGCGAGTTCGTGGACAACGAGATAATCAACAACATCGGCTGGTGCCATTATCAGCCGCCAGTTCAGACTGATTGTTCCACCGGTCGAGCAACTTCCCCACCGTGTACGCTGGTTCCGGAGTTCGAGTTTCTCGTATTCGACGCCCATCTGTTCCGCGTAGTGGTCAGTACGCTCGGTGAGATATTCCCGCGCCCGGCTCCGGTAGAAGTTTTCGAGAACTTGCTTGATAGACGATTGTTCGACGGCGCTCTTCCGGAGTCGAATCGAATCCTCGTCTACCCCGTGTTTCTGTCTTGGTTCGATAACGAGTTCGCGGTCTTTCCCGAGGAATGGGAATGGCTCACCGGCCTCGAAGGCTCGGTCAGGAACTTGGTCGCGGTAAGTGTCGTAATTCCGTTGCTTGTCTATGACCCACGCCGCATTCTCTTTGAGCAACTCTGTTGGCTGAACTTTCTCGCCTTCGGGAACGACGACGGTCACGCCGTGTATGTCCACGTCAATCCGGGGTTCCGTAGCCTCTGAACTGTGCTGTACTTCGTACTCAACAGTGTTGCCCAACAGGTCGATTTCTTGGCGTTGGGCTTTAGCCATGGTTCTGAATCAGGTAGTTCCGAATGTCGTCTACGAACCCTTCGTCGTCTCGAATCAAGTGACCCAGTTCGTTTTGTTTGACCAGCACGTCCAACAGGATACGTTCGATTTCAGCGACGGTCTGCTGATTGGTCTTCCATCCGTGGTAGCCTCGGTCAACCCGCTCACGGAACTGTGAGACGATTTCTTGAGCCACTTCTTCGGCTTGGTCGTCAGAGTCGATTGCGTCTGGTGTCTCTTCAGTCAGGTGCGTATAGATAGCGAACTCCGCCTTGTCCATGCCCTGTTCTTCGGCTTCTTCTTCTATGCCGAGAACCTCTTTTTCGACGGATTTCAGCGCCTCAACAGCGTCGGGGTCACTGATTTCGTCACCTTGCCAGCGCTCTACTATATCGGTGACACGCTCGCTCAATCGCTTGTAGCGTGGGTTCTGGTTTTCCCGAGGGTGCAAGTGTTCGCGGGTCGCATGGGCAATCTGTGACGCCTTCACGCCGGGATTATCCAGTCCCTCAACGTCTTCGAGGTATTCCTCTCCGAGTTTGTAGGTGGGAAAGTCGTCCTTGATTTCCGTGATTTCGACGTTCTCGTTGATTATCTCGCGTGTCTTCTCGCGCATGTCGTCTTCGGGGTCGTCCTCACCGCCGGTCGTGCGCTTGAACGCGACGTGAATCCGACTCAACCACTTGTAATCGCGCTGAATTCCCTCATTAATGAGCCGCTTGTCCGGAGCGACGGCTTCGTAGAGATTCTGTAGGCGGCGGAAGCCCTGTTTGAAATCGCGGCGTTCTGGATGGGTGCTAATCCGTTCGACGGCTTCGTAGGCGGCCTCTTGGGTGTCGTCCTTCGGTATGCCGTCGAAGATACCCATGACCGTTTCCAACTGGTCGGTCAGGTCGTCGTAGAGTTCGTCCTTGTCACGGGCGGCGTAAGCCTTCGTCTCGGCGTCGTAGTCGAGGGCGTCGTCAATGTTCTCGAAGACGCCTTGGAAATCCACAATCTCGCCGTTCTCTTTGCCCTCGGCTGGCCGGTTCGTCCGGGCAATGGCTTGCATGAGGTTGTGGTTCTTGAGATTGCGGTCGAGGTAGATGGTCTTCAGAATCGGGGCGTCGAACCCGGTTAGGAGCATGTTGTGAACGACCAGCAGTTTCGGCGTCTCTTCTTCGGCTTCCTCGTCGGTCTGCTTGAACGCCTGTATGATACTATCACGCTCTTCAGAATCAGTGTGGAACTGCTGAATCAGGTCAGGGTCGTCGTTGGTCGAAGTGTAGAGAACTTCAACTTGGTCTTCGCCACGACGGTCAATGAGCCGCTCGCCGTACATGGCGGCTGACCGACGGCTCGGTGTAACGACCATGCCTTTCCAGCCGTTCGGTGAGACGTGTTCGTCGTAGTGCTGGTCGATTTCTTCGACGGCGCGGTCTACGCGAGGTTCGATTTCGGCCAGTGTCCGAGCGGTAACGTTCTTTTGGATGAACTCGCGTTTCTCGTCCGTACTCAATCCACGAAACTCCTGCTCGAACTCTTCGTCAAGGCCCGCCTCGTCAATCTCCCATTCCATTTCGTGACGGAGTGTGAAGTACACAGGTAGAATCAGACCATCGTCAATCCCTTGTTTGACAGAGTAGCGGTGTAGGTAGTCTTCGCCCTCGGGTGAGAACTCGCGGAAGGTGTTGCGGTCTTCGTGGCGCTCGCCTTCTCGAACTGGTGTCCCGGTGAAGCCAAAGTGGTAGCAGTCGGGAAGAGCGGCGTCGAGGCGGCTTCCAAGGTCGGCTTCCATGAACCGGTGAGCCTCGTCGGACATGACGATTACCTCGTCATTGCCCTGTTCGTCCGGGTCTACATCTTGGAACTTCTGGATGGTCGTAAGGACGAGTTCGCTCTGGCCCTGTTCAATCAGTTGTTCCAGATGGTCGATACTCTCGGCTTCAGTCCACTGTTCCAGCGAGAGGTTCGCCAACTGGTCGCGCATTTGGGAGTTCAACTTGTCCGTATCGACAATGATGAACACCTGTGGATTGCGGGCCACAGTGGGGCGGGAGAGAAGGTTCTCGGCGGCGTACAGCATGGTGAACGACTTACCCGAACCTTGGGTATGCCAAATGAGGCCGCGCTTGTGGACGCCCTCATGTACGCGTTCGAGAATCCGATTCACCGCGTAGTATTGCATGTAGCGTGGGACGATTTTCGCGTCACCACCGGCCCGGCGTTCGTAGAAGACGAAGTTCTTCAGCAAGTCGAAGATAGAGTTCGGATTACAGAGGGCCTTGACCGCCTGCTTCACGTCGTTGGTGTCTCCGTATTCTTCGGGGGCGTCATTCCATGGTTCATAGAACTCTTTGGGTGCCCCGACCGACCCGTAGCGAAGTTCAAATGTGTCAGCGGCAATGTTGAACAGACCGGGGACGAAGAGCCGTGATACGTCGTCCTCGTAGTTCTGAAGGTCGCGGACGGCGTCGTGCCAGTCGTTGTCCTGTGCTTGGCTTTTGAGTTCCATTGTCACCAGCGGAATCCCGTTAACGAAGAGATTCACGTCCGGACGAATGGTCGTCTCACGGGAGACAGAGAACTGATTGACGGCGTGGAAGCGGTTGTTCTTTGGGTCGTCGTGGTCTATCAGGTCAACGTAGACCGTCTCGGTTGAACCGTCGTCGCGTTGGACAGAGAAGGTCTTGCCCTTGGTGAGTAATTGGTGAAAGGCTCGGTTGCCGTCCATCAGATTCTCGGTGTCAAGGTCGCGCTTCAGTGACGAAATGAACTTGTCCACGTTCTCTTGAGTCACATCCTCATTTAGTACGACGACCTGTTCGGCCAGCAAGTCCCAATAGACTACTTCGTGGCTTTTGCGTTCGTAAGCGTCGTCAAGGACGCTTGCACCTCGGTCACCGTCTTGTCCGTGTGTTTCCCATCCGACGCCGTCAAGCCACGAAAGAAGCGAACGTTCGACGCCTTGTTCGGATGGGATACTAACCATGCTGTGCGATTTCGTCGGGTACCTCTATGTTAGTGTTGGTTGTTCTAACATTTCCTGATAGTAGGTCTTGCATGAGCCCCTTCTTTAATCTCTGAAGTCTACGTTTCTCTTGTTCCAGAAGGTCTATTTTAGTATCATATAAAGAAAGTTTATCTGCAATCTCTTTTTGAACCTCTTTCTTTGGTTTAGGAACTAATAGATTCTTCAAATCGCTTCCGGCAATCCCCGAAGCAGTCGTTGTGGTCACAATCCGTTCGATAGATTTTGAACCAACTGGCCCCTCGAAATATTGAGCAAAGAACATCGGGTTGGCTTCGCTCTCAAGACGCACCCGAATCAGAGAAGACTCGAATACTGTTGTCTCGTCTAAATCGCCAATTAGGGTACATTCGCCCGCTCCTTCGACATTCAGCGACCGTCTTGCAAACAGAAGGTCGCCTTCTTCCAACCGGTATTTTTCAATTTCGTCTTCTTCCATTTCTAACCGCTCCATATCACTCCCTTCGAAAGTTATCTCACCAAACATATCCCCCATTTTCAATATCGGCGTCTCACCACCATATGCGTCTTCCTTTTTGTAAACTCCATTTCTACTTGATTCGATTAATTCTTCAAAACGAACAGTATCCCAATCTGATGGGATTTCACCGAGCCACGTTTCCTTCGTTTCCTCGGAATCCAACCCGTTTCGGAAGAGGTCTTGGGCAACGCCTTTCTTCAGCCGCTCAACCTGTCTAATTATTTCTTCGGTCTTCTGAATCGCTTGGTCGGTGTTGTGAAGTACAGAAGCGATTTTGCGCTGTTCTTTGAGCGGTGGAAGGTTGAACTCAAAGTTACTGAAGAGGTTCCATGAGGTTCGCGGCATACGCGTGCCAGCCGACGTGCGCCGGGCGTAGTCATAGGCGCTTTTTGAACTTAACCGGTACAGTAGATACTTTGAGTTGATACCCTCTTCACTAACAATCGGGAAAATGTCGGTCGAGGCAACCCCCTCAAAATCGGGCTGTGCGGATTTTTCAAGATTAGGCCGGAGTTTTGCGAACAGAATATCTCCGGAATCAAAACGCCGTTTAGTGCTTGACAGGCCGTCAACCGGTTCCCAATCCGGATATGGCGTATTTGGGTCGATATGTTCAAGCCCGACGTGTCGCTCTAAATCTACTTCTTGCGGGTCGACGTTTTCAGCCCGTTTTTGAGATACGTCTTCAAGCCGCACGACTTGCCACTCTCCACGCGTACTATCTTCTGAATTGTTTTGAAATTCGTCCAAGGTCGTCTCTTTATTCATAATTTAGCGCCCCCATGTGCTGATTCATTCGAGACTCAATCTCGTCCCGTTCCGCCTGCAACTCCCGTAGTTTCCCGAGTTCTTCCTGTACATCTATTTCTTCTTCAGGCTCGGTAGTATCAACGTAGAGCGCGATATTGAGATTGTGGTCGTTCTCCCGAATTTCATCAAGAGAAACCGTCCGACTGACGCGCTCTTCGGTCGTCCAATCTCGGAAGTTCTCAACAATGTGGTCAAGACCATCGTCGGTCAATTCGTTCTGATTCGACAGTTCACGGTAGAAATCCTCATCGGCGGCGTGAATGAATTGCACTTCGCCCTCGCGTTCAGTGGGCTTGTCAGTGTTCAGAACGAGTATTGCTGACGGAATTGCAACATTCTGGAAGAGATTCTCGGGAAGACCAACAATGGCTTCTATCATATCGTTTTCCAGCATGTACTTTCGATACCGCGCTTCGTTCTTACGGAACAGAACGCCATGTGGAATGACAATAGCGGCCTTTCCACCGCGCTCGTCACCACGGTCGGGGTCTTTCAGTTGCTCGGCCATGTGCATGATGAATGCGTAGTCTCCCCGGTCAGCGCGTGGGAGTTTCTCATGCCAATCGAACCGGCCATACGCGTCGTCTTGTAGGTCGCTCTTGGCCCAATCAGCCGAGAAGGGGAAGTTAGCAAGCACACGGTCAAACCGCGTGAGTTCGTTGTCGTCGTCGTTAGTGAACTGTGGACTCGAAAGCGAATCCTCACGTTCAATGGTGCCTTCCAGTCCATTGACCGAGAGGTTCATCTTCGCTATCGCCGCAATGTCAGGGTTGATTTCTTGCCCGGTGAATTTCAGTTTCGTCGGGACACCACCTTGTTCCTCACGGTAGTAGCGGGCGGCCTCAATAAGCATACCACCGGAACCGACCGTCGGGTCGTGGAATGTATAGCCGTCTTCAAACTCGTCTACGAGACGGACACAGAGATTGACGATTTGAGGCGGTGTAAAGAACTGACCGCCGGACTTGCCTTCTTCTTCCGCGAAGTGGCGAACCAAATCCATGTACGCTTCTCCCAGCATGTCCGGCGGAATGCTGTCTCGGTCAAGGTCATACTTCGAGAGGTGTTCAACGAGTTTCCCGAGCCGGTCGTCATCAAGTGCTTCGGCGTCAATGTAATCGGCGCGGAATAGACCCTGAAGTTCCGGATTTTCTTCGGTGAGCGTGTCGAAGGCTTCGTTTAGTGCTTGGTCAACATTGTCTGAAACGGCACGAAGGTCTTCCCACAGGTAGCCTTCGGGGACAACAGGAATATCGTACAAGTTCTGGCGTCGGGCGAAATCCTCACCGTACTCTTCGAGGTTCTCGGCGTACTGCTTCTCGAACTCGTCGGAGATACTCTTGTAGTAGACGAGAGGAAGTATGAACTCTTTGTAGTCAGTAGAGTCTACAGCGTCACGGATAATGTCAGCACATTTGAAAAGGTGTGAGTCCAGCTCTTCGAGCGAAATAGCCATACCCGTCTCAATTCATGCGAGCGTGTTATTTGCTCCGGTCAAAGTCGGCCGAGAGTACAGGGATATATACACTGCTTCGGTTCTACACACTACCAGAATCGTCTCATATGGAAATCGTCAGCACGATGGGGACCGGCTCTCTCGGTCGTGAGTTAGATTTAGAGACTCTCGTCAGCGGTATTGACGAACATCTTGAGAACTCTATCGACGCGAATTTCACAAGCAATGGAATGGTTACTCTTCGGTTGAATGAGGGTGGCCCGGCGTACACCACCTATCGAACGGGTGCGTTCCAAATTCGAGGGGCAAAGACCGAAAAAGACCTGACAGAAGCCGAAGAGAGATTTCGGGACGTTCTATCTGAAGTAGACGTAGTGGTTCAGGAATACGAGTTCAGTCATGTCACGTCGGTCTTCATGGAAGACCTTGACCGAGAGGTGAACTTGGAAGCACTGACAATTGCCCTCGGCATGGAAAATACGGAATACGAACCCGAACAGTTCCCCGGTCTAATCTATCGTCCCGGTGAATTTGAAGTGACTCTACTTGTGTTTGCGAGTGGAAAAATCATCGTCGGGGGAACGACCGACCGTGACGAAGCGAAATCTGCTGTTCGCCAGTTGAAAGACGAACTCGCCGTGTTGGATAGAGCCTGATAGTGGTGCGCGAGCGACTGGCAATAATATATATTTCCTGACTTTTTGATAAACTCGCTCTGAATAGCCCTATCAGTTTCCTTGATATGGGTATCAGCCTATATTTTGACCTAATACCCATATCAGAATTTTCGGCTTTCAGGCTCTCTAAAGCCAATATTCGACAGATGTATCCGTCAATAGTGGCTTGTATTATTTGGTGCCAGACAGCACAATGACCACAGATACAGTTAGAGAATGGGCATGGATATATGAGGAACTGTTCTTTGGATTACACTCTGAACCAGAGGGAGGTATTGACTCCATGATTGAAAAGTTAGAGAAGCGTAGCGAGTGGCTTGAGGAAGGAAAAGCAGAAGGGCGCTGTATTGACGTTGAACGGTCTACCAACTACATCCTGATTCGAGAGTCACCAACGCAACAGTGGGAGTACGTCACCACATCGAAGGAGCCAGAGAGTATCGAAGACATATCCGGGGAACTTGAAAGACAAGCCGAATGGCTCCGTGAAGGAAAGGAAGACGGAGGGCATGTTGAATATGAAGGCCGGAATGAATATGCCTTGCTCACCCCGCTCAATTAGTCATTCTGCCTCACGACGTACAGCCATCGTGAACGTCCGACCTCGGCTGGTGGCGTCACTCTGTTTATTTGTCGGAATTGGTGGGGGTACACAACTTCTTCTTAATTTCTGCCACAGTCTGCTCTCGAACATCAAAGTCCGGGGAGTCAGTCGAGTTGAAAGGGACGCCCTCGTTCCGGTAGGCGTCGGACGGTGGTTCTTCGAAATGGAACTCGCCCGATTCAACTGCTTCCACGAAGCCCCACGGGAAGTAGTGAACCCATGGCCCTTCGTCCGACAGGTCGCTCACGTCCGCGTCGTCAACAACGACGAACTGAAAATCCTCGTTGGGGAACGTCTCTTCATACAGGTCTTGAATCAGCCGAAGACCGTCACGGCGTCGAGGCTTGATGTGATTCTCGAACTCCGAGTTTTCATAGAGGTACTCTTCACCGGCGTAATTCTCCCATAGGGATTCGGCCTCGGCCAGTCCGGGGATTTCAGCCTCGCTCTTGAGGTGCTGGTTCCCAGTGGCCCACACGGGAATCTCGGTTTCGTGCGCCCACGCTTGAAGCCAGCCGATAGGCACGGCTCTGTGTTCGGGGTGCGGGTTGACAGAGACAGTCGAATCTCTATCGAAACACAGCACGATTCGTTCAGTCGTTTCGTGATTGCTCACTGGCGGCCTCTTACATTTCAAAAGGCGAGAAGGAATTTCAGGGTTCCGGCTGTCCCAGTTGGCCCCAACGACCGCGAGGTTGACGACGGATTCCAGAGCGCGTTCTGACGCGACTGGTTATCCGTTCTGACAGTAGCCCTATCAGCGATTTCTGTCCCTCATTTCGCTCACAGTACCCCTATTGCCAATCATTCCAGTATCGGGGATAGGAGGCCCACAAAAGCCATTTACGGGCGGATAGCATACCATCTATATCGACAGCCGAACACACCGCTATCGGGAAACTCCAAGGATGAATTGAAAGGGAAACTGACCAAAGGTTCCCTTTGTCGGTGACGCCGGGTGTCGTAGGTAACACCAGACATGGATACTACGTCGGAAAGCGATAATAACCTGTCGAATAGCACGCTTACACTTGAACAAGTACGTCGAAGTACGAAGGCTGAACTTCGGAAAGCAGTCAGTTCAGAGAGTGACATTCTACTTGATTCAGAACCCGGTAGTGGCAAGACAACCCAACTACCTGAAATCATAGACGACCTTGACACTCGGGTTCTCTACCTCACTGCTCGCGGAGAGTTGTACGAACAGATGAAACAACTTTGCGAAGACCAAAAAGTAGACGCCAAAATCGTTCCAAGGCTATACGACGATTGCCCTGTCTTCGCTTCTCCACCCGACACTGCAACTGAAGAACTCGCACACATATTCCATGGGGCTGGCGTCAGCGGTTCACTCATTCATGACTGGCTGAATCTCCACTCGAACGGGGACTGTCAGTTCGTTTCTGACATGCGTAACTTCGAGCCGGAACAGCACCAAGTTCTCATTGGACATTACACTCTTGCTAACCTCGAAGACTACACTTCCGGTCGGACTGTCGTCGTGGACGAGTTCCCCGAGGAAAATTTCATTGCCCATATCGAGAAGCCACAGAAGCCAGTCACCGAGTTCCTGAAGCAGTGTGACTTGCCGTACTCGGATTGGACAGACCTACTCGAACATCGGAACGACGGCAACCGTAGCAGAGCGGCGAAAGACTGGTTCCTTACCCGAATCAAGCGCACTGACCGTGGCCTCTCTGGGAATCCGTTCCACGTTCTGTCGAACGTTACCGGCGAGAGACACGTTCGAGGGGCGTTCTTGACCGCTTCTATGCTGTTCATGGACACCCTCGGAAACGGGTTCGAAACAACCAATGCGTCCGTCAATCGACGTGGTAAGTCTATCCCGAAATCTAATTTTGAGCGGCTTCGAGACGCGTTCTTCCGGCGGGAAACGTGTGTCCGAAACCGTGAGTCCAGTGAAATGTGGATTCTCTCGCCGCCGGATTTGACAGGCGCGACTGGTGTCGTTGGTTTGGACGGTACCCCAACTCGGATATTATGGGACTTGGTTCTCGGCCTTGACTTTGAACACCGTGAGGTTCTATCAGAATCGGAGCGTGAGACGTACTTCTCAAAACTACAGGACTACACTGTCAAACAGGCCAATTACGCCGCTCGTCATAATTCAAGTGGTAGAAATATGACGCCAGAGTTCGATAAGGCGCTCTTTGAGTATATCGACGTGAACGAGTCCGGCGAACCATACTTGATTGCCCCTGACTCATGTCTTGACGAACTTGAAGAGCAAGGTCTACTTGGGGCGGTGAAAGACAAGCGAAATTTCGCGGATATTCGGAGTTCAAACGTGTTCGAGGGTGAGCGGCTCGGCGTGATACCTTATGCGCTTCATCCGGGTGACGATACTATCAAGCGGTGGGGTGCGCTCCTTGGTGAGACAGTAACACCGAATCGGGTGGGTGAGGTATCCTATGGTCGTGTTGGCGACAAAATCTATCACCACATCGTCCATAACCGAATCCTACAAGCAATCTACCGATTCGGACGTGACGGTTCCGGTGCGACGGTCTACGTAGCGACCGGGGCCACTCCCTCTTGGATTCGTCCCGACAAACGCATACAGGTCAGTCCGTTCCGGGGTGAGAAGAAGCGGGCTGTCTCCCGAGTTCTCCGTCAAAATCCCGAAGAAGGCTTCACTGACGAGAAAATGGCAAATCGCATTGAGTGTGAACCACGACACGTTAGAACCGCGTTTCGAGAGTTACGTGACGGTGAATACGTCGATACTGAAGTTGGACTGATTGGAACCAAGTTGTATACGTGGGACGATTCATGAGTGGTGCTAACATGGTCGATTGAGGCGGAACTATCCCTTTACAATTAGAAGGAGACTGTTCCGGACGAACAGACCATGTTAACATTTAACACGGCAAATTCGGCTGACCTTCAAAAATCAGGTTGGAATGTGGGACTCCTACCCGGTCGCTGTGAAATCGACACCGGGGGGTGTTTCATTCATTCCCTATATCGGAATGAGTAGGGTGACAGAGTGAATTTCAATCGACCGACTATTCCGATACATTCCGATATAGGGAACGGGTCGAAACAGGAGAAAACCACTTCTAAAGACCGCTAACGGTGTTTTAGACAAGAAGAGAACATCGAAGACGCCTGCTACGGGCCTGTGAGGCCGGTAGCCGGTGGCCGGTGGGGCCAGCCCGACTCTCGTACACCTACTGACGACCGTCGTCGCCACAGGTGAGTGAGCGCTTTCGTGCCTTCCTCTACAGGGGGTCGGGGAGACTGGGGGTCAGGGGACGGTCGTCGGGGGGAGCCGGGCCACAGACGGGAGACTGGGGAGTCCCCCCGAGGGGTAGCCCCGGCATGACGTAGGGGGTTCGAGGGCGTCGATTTTCTCTGAAGCCCTCTCCGGCTCTCTTCAGGTTATATTTTCGCGTGCTGACGACCGCGTTCGTAAGGGTGAACCATCTCAATGTCCCCTGCTGGCCCGTAGCCCAGTGTGTACGGTCTTTGCTTCGACGTGGGTCAGGCTTCGTTGTCGGTCTTCGGCTGTGACAGAGACGGGACTGGTGAGAATGAGTCAGTGACGGTCGTCGGAGAGCGTTAGATTTCGGTGCATGAACGTCCGTTTTTGCGTCACCAACCTTTGCCACGCCGGTATAAACTTTATAACCCTCGGGCATAATACAACCTGACTCCGGTTATACGTAAAAAGCAGTTTCACTACACGGCTGACTCCTTTACCCCTGTCACCGTATTAATTCGATATGACAGACCCATCGGCGGCTCTTGGCCCACTGTCGAAGATAGTTGACGGAGCGTCGGACTACTACGAGTTCTGGAAAGAGTACAAGAACGAGGAAATCTTGATTCGGACGCATTCGGTCAATGTCGGCGGAATTGAATCGAATGATAGAGGAAAGATACAGCAAAACAGCCATATCATTCGCGGAACAGTTACTGATGTTTCATCTTTTCCGCCGGGATTTTTGCTTGAAGATGTAGAGGAATATGTCGAATTGAGTGATTTATCACTGATGTTCGGGGTTGGTTCAAACGAACCACAGGGGAAAGCAGAGGGTGTAAAGGGCAAACAAACGCTCCGTGAAATAGACGAGAAGTATGTTTCATTTAGCGCGATAGATGAATTAGAACGTGCCGAAGCCGCTGATTCGGCTTCAGAACCATTCAGGGACGACAAAGAGATTTAGAGCATATCGTCGGTCGTCTCTGCTGACCGAAGCGCTCCCAAAGTGGTGTACCGGTGAGACTGTGGATACTTTGTCTCAAATGGAATGGGGTCTTCAAGTTCGTAGAGACTGTTTGGCTGAAACTGAATTACCATTTTATCCCGAGTGATTCTCCCTCCGTCAGCATACTCCTCAATTGGCCGTGCCAGTTCGGCTTCGTGCGTTTGTATTATGTTTTTGACAGTAGCGAAGTATTTAATCTCGCGTATTTTTCCACTCACATACATTGCCACGTAGTCAAATTCTCGTCCAAGACGAACGAACCCCCACGCGTTGTTCTCTCTCAAGAATTTCAACCCCGATTTCTTCATCGGGAATACTGCTACATCGGCTTCATCGTCTCCTTCTATCTCGGCACGTCTTATTGTATCCATCTTATACCACCATAGAAAACTGATAGCATATTAACCCCCTGTGAACAAATGTCGGGGGGTATCGAATTGACCCTCGCACCTCGAACTGTAGTCACGCCTCTATCCGCCCTACAGGTCGCCAATCAAACGCGCTTGCGCCTCGGCCAGAGCGGCTCGCTGTTGTTCGGTCATACCGTCTTCCTCGCCTTCGTCGGCAATTTCATAAACTCCTTCCTCGTCGACAGGGATACGTACTGACGGGTTCTCGTCGCTCATGCTTGCATTGTGAGAGCGCGAAGGGGAATCGTTTTCGACGGTACCCAGTGCCAGTGGTGCCAAAATTAGTGAAACGGATTGGTCTTGGTTCGGCATACACCTCTCCCACCCCACGTTTTATAAAAGCGTAGTTACTATAATATCATAAGAAGAGCCGAATTGGGGCACTCTCCGGCAATACCTACCGAAAAATGCGCCCGAGAGTATCGCGGTAAAGCGCGTCCTTGGTAAGGACGAGAGCCCGGGTTCAAATCCCGGCCTAGGCTTCCGGCGGCTTACCGTCTCTCTCGGCTGATTTCGCCCTTCTCAGGAGAGACGAACCATGCCCAATAACGTCCGAAAAGACTACAACCCGACAGCCGCGCCGTCTTGCGATTACAGAACGTGTCATGGCACACAAACAAAACGAGGACTGTGCCGATGACCAACCAGCCCGACCCCCTCGACAACCTTCCCGCCGGAGATGGCACTCCACGGGAGGGCCTTCCGCCTGCTCCGGAGTCTGTCGAGTTCGACTTCCCGCTCGTCAGCGAACGCTCACGCGAGGATCTCGAAGCATACGGGCTCAATATGGTCGAGGACTACCACGACTTCAAGAAGGAAGTCCTCTCGTGGCTTGCCACATACGGGAAGCACCCAGAGAAAGGCCAGGGCCTCGCACAGAGCACGCTTCAGTCAACACACTACAAGCTGGAGATCGTCTTTCGGTGGCTCTGGGAGGACGAAGACGCCTACACGACAGCTCTCACACCGGATCACGCTGACCGCTTCATCCGCCTCCTCAATCGCTCAGACGAGATGGCCGACTCCAGCGTGCTACATTACGGGAAAGCTGTACAGCGGTTGTTCAAGTACCAGAACCATATCCACGGAACCGATTATGACTGGGAGCCGAAGCCCGAACTGAGTCAGGCAACCGGTGACGAACGTGATTACCTTCGCCGGACAGCCTTCAAGCCGCTCTATCAGGCCGCGCTGGAATACAACTCAGTCAAGAGCTACCATAGTGAAATGTCCACTGAGGAGCGTGATCGGCTCAAGACACACGTCTCACAGCGCCTCGGCGTCCCCAAGTCTGAGGTCGGACCCGAGCACTTCGAACAGGCGAACTCGTGGAAGGAGCCATCGATCATTGCGGTGACGCTGGATACTGGACTCCGCCCCATCGAAGTCGGTCGAGCCAGTACGGACTGGGTCAATCTTGAGAATAACGAGCTCAACATCCCCAAAGACGAATCCACGAAGAACGAAGCTCACTGGAACTGCTCGATCAAGAAGCGTACGTCACGAGTCCTCAAGCGGTGGTTAGAGGAGCGAGCAACGTACGACAAGTACAACGATCGGAACGAACTCTGGCTCACGAAGCAAGGGAGCAAGTACAGTTCGAAGTCGTGTAACTATCTACTGAGCCGTCTCGTTGAGGAGGGAGATCTCCCTATTCCGGACCACAAAGACGTAACGTGGTACTCGATTCGTCACGGGGTAGCTACGTACTGGGCAAACCACATCGGTCCACATCACGCGAAGGAACAGCTTCGTCACAAGAGCGTCACCACGACGATGAAATATCTTCACTCCGACGCTGAAACTCGCAACGACGCCGCCGAACAGATCTGGTAAACGCTCATCTCAAACGCTTCGGATCGGAGGGAGGTGTGCCCCGACGTGCTGGACAAAGCCTACGATCAGGGCACTGAAAGTGAACGCCGAAAACGTAGACCGAACTTTCTGGGGGTGTATAGTTAGGACACGTCTGCTAAGAATATACTATTCTCTATATCTCTGATTAGCCGTTGATATTGAGTCCCCTTATGCCCCAACATTAGTTTGGCCCGGTCGTAAGACCTCAGATGTCGTAACATCATAGTTAGATATTCATATTGATCTTGGTCGGCCAATGGGTTCTGATGGACTTGCGTAGTAATCATCGTATGGAGTGCCCAAAAGTAGGATCGCTGAGGGTGAGACTGTGCTGTGGCTAATTCGAAGTACGTTTCCAGAATAGAATGGCTAGTATCTCGCTTAAATCGAGAGGGGATGTCCGAAAGCAAGATTGCTTTATGAACTCGCAACAATGACCAAATACCCATTTTAATCGTGTCTTCATAAGGATCGGGTCCAGGTGATTCGATAGCCATATGGACCGAACTGCTTGTATCAATTGGTGTTTCTGCGATGCTTTCTAAGGTGTCTGTGAGCTCTCTCAATAAGTAACAGTAGTCATTCGGAAATTCCTCTGTATGATCCGCATCTGGAGAGATAGTATATTGTTCGCAGATGTCTTCACCGATGTCAGCTAAATAGTTGACAAACATATGCCATTCTGTCCCTTGTTCTAATGATGTATGAACCATGATGCTGAAAAGTCTAATACCTACGAAAATCGGATCACGAAACTGGACCTCTCGTCTATTGAGTGAAAGCCGATTGTTGCGAGTCGCATACGGGTCTTCCCGTTGGCCTGTGGCTTCTTCCAACGTTTCTTGCATACCCTCACGAATTGGGTTCCAAAGTTGAACATCCCGAGCTACTTGACAGTCGTCGAAAAGAGCAGGAAGTAGACGGATTGAGCCTGGGAAATTGTATGACCCGTGTCCACCGCCAGTAACCTCCACCTCATGATACAGAACGCTTGATCTATCTTGATGCAAAGATTTCACATAGTGTAGGGCGAAATCCTCTCGATCAATGGCACAGTCCTCATCTTGGAGTAACTGAGCCGCGAGTGTGATTGAGATCTCTGTATGATTTCGCAAGAAGCGTTCTTGTGTGAGAACACTCTCAGTAACAGCTCTGCTTTCCAAATCAGGTTTTGCGGTGTCAGAGCTCACCAAGTTATTGTAGCCATCACTGATGACTAAACTGAGAATATTAAACCGTTGTTCCGAGAATAATCCGCGAATTTGATCGGCCAGAGTTGCATCGTCTTCAATTGTTGGATGAGGCTCAAGTAACCTTTTGACTCCAATTCCCACAACGGCAGTTGCGAGGAGGACTTGTGTGCCTTCAAGCCAAAACTGAGCGGGTAAACAAACCCAGCCACAAAGAACTGAAAATTGGGGGTTTGCTGTCTCAAGATACAGGTTCCCAAGAAAGAAGCTTAGTACCGCTATGATACTGAATAGCACAACCTGTGAGTACCATGAAGGTAGAACGTAGCGTATTCGAAGCCGTCGGTGTTCCGGTAGTGTCGCATACACACCGGCGGCCGCCGCCACGATGGTGAAAATCAATAACTCAGCCATACGATCACCACTTCATCAGAGTGTTCCATAGAGAGGGGTCAGTCCGTTGGGATGACCAATTAACAGCAGGAACATAAATCGGGCCCATCATCCAATAGCCATGTATTGGAACCGGTCTTCTACTCGGAGAGCGCACCCCTGCTGACGGAACGTAGGCCAGAGTAGCTGACAGCAGTGCGCCGCAGTCCTTCGATTATCGGCCAAGCTACCAAAGTCTACATCACTCATAAAGTATATAATTCAAATAACAAATCAGGGCTTCAGCATACCGAGAGAGGCATCGCTACCAGACCACCGACAACGAACAAACGAAACCAATGAGCAACGATACGAACGACCTTGGAAAGCCACTTGACAGCAACAAGACGAAGGGCGGTTATTCGCGCTATACGATGGCCAGCCTCTTACAGAAGTCAGCCCGCCGTGGAGATCGTGAACGTGCGATGTTCGCGGCGTTCGAACTGTGCCGGTCTGGGTACAGCTGGAACTTCTGGGATAGAGCACAAACGGTTCTACTCGAAGACCTTCGACTTGGGGTCACCGATGCCGATCTACTCCCCGCCATCGAACGACTCCGACAGCTCGCCACGAAGAAGTGGGAGCCCGACGAGGGAATGGGAATTGCCTGCGCGATGCGAGCCGCCAGCCTCCTCGCTGAAGCCGAGTCCGCGCGAGAACTACTCCCGATGAAGAACTGGTGGCTGGAGATCGCTGATGATCGGATACAATCACTTCGGCGCGGCGAACAGCCAGAGCACGACTTCCCTGTCCAGCCAGAGAGCAAAGACCTGGGCGAATTGGGCTACGTCGTGAACGACACGCACACTGCCGCTGGCTCTCGCGCAGGTCGGAATATGGCGCACTACCTAATCGAGTCCAGCCGAACTACTGACCAATCGGATCTGGGTCAGCAGTACCAGAGACTCATCATGGAGCACGAGATCAGCTACGACCTCACTGACGAACAGATCGACCACGGAACGACGCCGGTCTCCGAGGACGAACCATGGGAGTGCGACCGCGAGATCGGGTTCCCGCGTCACTGAGCTAACCCCTCCCCGGGTAGGCCTCCCACCCCAGGATGGTTGGTCGAACCATAGGAGATCGCGGCCACTTTCACTCGAACACACGAATAGCACGACCAGCCCGACCTGCGAGTACCGGAATACTGCGTGCGATGTGTCTCAGGCGACCGTTCGAAGCGTGAGACGGGTTGGTAACCACGCTACGACGCACGAATCTCGATGATTCAGCGCCGGTCGGAATCGGGGTTACGCACCCGTCGCTTACTGTGGCGAGGCCTCGAACACCTCGTGGCTCAGCTCAACGAGAAGGGCGAACGTCTCGGCGATCTCGTCGAGTACCTCATCCTGATTCAGCGGTTCGAAACTGTCCATTTCCCAGGTGAACATGACCACTCGATGGCGTGAGCGCGTGTGGCTCACTTCGAAGCCGTGCTCCTCGAACAGATCCGCGTGCTCCCGAATCGTCTCGACGGCCTCCTCGCCGTTATCGACATCGAGGGTTACTCGAACCTGTCCGTCGGTCCGGGGCTTGACTCTCAGACTGAACTCAACGGCTTCGGGGTGGTCCGGATGTTCTGAGCGGATACGGGGCTCTCGACTGTCGAACGAGTTGACGAGCTGGCCGATGGTCGTTCCGCCGACGAGCGACTGAATCTGCGGATAGACCCGTTCGAGAATCTCGCGGTTGACATCGTCGTACGTGGGGTTGCCGACACGACTCGGACGCACCCGCCTGTCATCGTAATCGACCACGACCGTCGTTGCCAGCGTCTCGGATGTTCCGGCGGCAGACTCGAACAGTTGGACCTCTTGGGCTTGGAGGTGTAGACCTTGATCCTGAAGGTAGCGCACGTTCTCCGCGGTTTGGCCGGTGATGGTCTCGGCGACGATCACCATGCGCTGATACTGGTTGTAGTCCCTCGGCTTGAGCACCCGCCCGAAGACCGCCTCGAACGCATCGTCCAGCAACTCGGCAGGGATGAGTGACCCATCGACAGCCCACTCACCACTCCGGATCTGCCGTTGGTACTCCTGGTAGAGCTCGTTCAGGTCGTCGTAGTCGAACGGGCCAAGGGCTCGCGCGTAGTTCTGTGGCTGGCTGAGAATCGTCTCCTCACTTGCGCTTCCGGTTCCACTGAGTCCCTTCTTGAGTTCGAACACGATGACGTTCCCGTACTGATCGAGTCCGACGAGATCCGGAAGGCCAGGGTCGAGACTCGGTTGACGGCTGAAGATGAACACCGGCTCGTCGAGAAGCACGTCTGGGTTCTGATTGAGGATCGATTCGAGTTCCTGTTCGGTTTCGACAAGCCGTTGGTCCAGTTGGGTGAGTCCAACGGTCTGCTCGCCACCAGTTTCGAATACTCTCATGCGTCCGACCAGGAAGTTACACCATTCGCACATATAGACTTGCGTACTCAAGTCTATAGAATTGATTACTATAGGTGCTTGACTTGAGACAGTAATGCTATACTCAGGTGCTAATCGACCGGGGGGTAATGCGGCCCCGTGTACCGTGGATGACCAGTGCCGATAATCGCGTTCTTGAGTTTCTCGACGAGAAGGACATCGTCGCCACACCGCACGTTATCTCGGCGAACATCGACTACTCTCAGCAGTACGTCAACGAACGTCTCCGCATCTTGGAGCACAATGATCTTGTTGAGAACACCGGTGGTGCGCTGTACCAGATCACCGACCGGGGCCGAGCCTATCTCGCTGGCGAACTCGACGCCGACGACCTCCCACCGAAGCACGAACAGTAATGCAATGGCGAAATCGGTGTAGGACTCTTCGCTACGTGGAAAACTGGTATAAGCCGAGTATCCCCTCTATTAATACAGAACCCATGGACATCACGACCGTCAGCCTCGACAAGTCCACACGGGATGCCCTCCAGGGGGTCAAGGAAGAGCAATCATTCCCACACTACGACGCCACAGTCTCGTGGCTCATCGAGGAGGTGAGCAGTAACGACTGATCGGTCGGTTGAAAGCGCCGAGCATAAGGGAGGGTGCTCGGCTTTCGGAGGCCGATGGGCGCGGGCTCTCCGTACGTGCTTTTACGCCACGTACGGTCTTGGAGGTTTCGCCTCTTACGTCGGTTTCCGTGACTTTCAGCTCCGTTGTCGCCCATCTACATAATGACAGGATCTCAGCAGACGGATGACGACTCGACGGGATACCAGACCCCTGAGGATCTGGAACTCAAACTGAGTGCATACGACTCCATCGAGGGGCGGTCGCGTGGGATCGCATTAGAGACCGTCGAATTGATAAACCAGTGGTCGCCAGACAAGCCGTTCGTCGTCCACGTTAAAACGACACAAGGGACGGGAAAGAGCACTGGGTTGATCGAAACTGTGGCGTACGACCTCGGATTCACCGCAGTATTCGCTCCTCGACACCAGGATATAGATGAGGACTTGGACGGAACAGCCTTAGGTAATCGGTTCGACTATCACTTCAGAGGGAAAGATCGCGTCTGCGAGAACGACGACTACGCTGGTAAACATCACCAAGTCCCGAACACCGTTAGTCAGGAATGGTGCCGTGGATGCCATCTTCGGGACAGTTGTGAGTACTTCACTGCGTACAGGTCGGTAGGGAGTTGGGATCCGGAGAAAGTACCACCGACGGATTCTGTAAAGGCTTCAGCCCCGAGCTTCATGGCAGTCCATCAGCACCTTTCGGTTCTTCCAGAGGTGTTCGATTCCGACGACTCGGATCAACCCTCCACGTGGGAGCTTATTGACGCAGTCATTATCGATGAGTCCCCGTATGGTTCCCTCGTAACGGACCAGATCACAGTAGAACTCAGCGACATCCGGGCGGAGTTGGATGTCCTCGACCAGAGCGATCCTGGCGATCAGGAGGTGGCGGATCTGATCTCAAAGACCGCAGATCTCCTCGACACTACCAAGGCGGTGATCGAAGACGACGGCGATACGGTTTCGCTGTTCGAAGAATGGACTGCGTTCTACGAGGAATACGACGAGAACGAAGCGTTCGACAGAGTGGTCGGCCAGCAATGGGGCGAGCAATCGGACCGAACTGGTAGTCCAATCGTGTTGCCCATTCTGGATGCAATCCCTGACCTACGGGCTGTGATTGCTGACGCGATGGAGAGCGACCGAAGCCTAACTCAGGAATACGTGATTGAGCACCTCTGGAGCGTCACGGGCGGAGATCAACCAAAACTTGAGATTGCTTATGCTGACCTTTCCCCATTGCGGAGTGTTGCCCGCGAGAAGCCTGTCTTTGTTCTTGCCACAGAGTGGCCGAAGGAGATCTCTGAGGCGGTATTTGACCTCCCCGTTGTCGAGGTTTCAGACGACCTGAAACCACCAGTCGATGTACTTCAGCTTGGAACGCACGGTGCAGGGATCTGGGTGTTGGGGGAAGACAAAAGGTTGGCCCGTAACCTGCGTGAGCTAACTACGTTGGCTGTGCGACGAGAGACGCTTAGAAACCGCAAGACGCTCATCGTCTCAAAGAAAGCCTTGAAAGGGAGCATCCGGGATGCCCTCGATAACGAAGGGTTCGTCGAAGGGGACGATTACGAGATCGCTCATTACTACGGTCTGAGTGGCAGCAATAAATACGAAGATTGCGAGGCTGTAGTTCTCCACGGGAAGCCAGGCTATCCCGACGAGGTGTTAAAACTCAATCAACTGATGACGGGCATTTCTGACGAAGAACTCAGCTTCGAGAAATGCCAGGGCGAGATGCGGGATGCACTACACCGGATCCGTCCCGCTCAGAAAGACGGAGTGCGGGCGTACATTTGGTCTAATACACCCGACTTCAGAACGGACTTTGATGAGTCCCATGTGACGATGTCGGTGCCACGGTTGAGAGAGAAGTTAACTAGCGAGATAGAGGCACACGGAGAACGAATCGAGCGAGAAGACCACGTAGTTGAGAAGTTGGATCAGTGGGATGGCTGGATGACCGGGACCGAATTTAAAACTGAGATCGGCGAACAGTATCTTGCCGCCCGTGACCGTCTTGTCGAACAGGGCCGTATTGAACATACAACAGAGTCGGAAGGCCGCGGCCGCCCAACCAAGAAATACCGCTCATAGTGCCCCTACTGATTTAATTCGGTAGAATTAGAAAACTGCTATTATAGGATACAAACAGCCACCACGAAAGTCTCGAATTAAATAGATAGGGCGATTCAGACGTAAGATTAAGCTGATCCTCGAACCCTGCTGTCAGCCTCTTCTGCCTGGGTAGCGGCTTCCGCGCCCTGCGTGTGCCTGGCCGCCGGTGCTGACAGCAGGGCGATCTTCGATGAGAGAAACAATCGGTAGAGGGGTTGGAAACTGCGAAAAACACCGTTTCAGGCACTCATAACCAACTACTCTCCCTATCTTTAAGTGGGAAAACAGGCCACCAGCGACAGCTTCGGACTCTTGTTCGGAGCTGAAAACCCGGCGCTGGACCGCCGGGGCTGTGGCTTCCCACTGGAGGCAAGAAGCCAATGGAACCAACGAACTCGATAGAGGAATCGCTGTCGAATCGCTCGCTCACTACGGAGGTCGGTTGCCGATGAAGATCCTCGACGCACAGGTAGATTGGCGCGAGGACGTCGGCAACGATCCTCGTCTGGAGGTGCTCGTAGACGAGATTCCCGACCGGTCGGAACTCCAGTTCGAGCACGAGGACGGGCTGTGGGTCGCTATCGACAACGGTTATGTGGAATATTTCTCGTGGTCCGGTGACGGCAACGACGGTGGCTTCTCGGGACGGTGCTTCGAGATCACGACCACCGACGATGAACAGGTGACGCTCAAGGGGCCGTGGAGTTCGCGAGCTGGGTGCGTCAATCAGCGGAGCTTCGGCCCGGTCGTGGACGTGCGTCTCGCCACAGACCCGGCAGTCCTTGAACGCGGCTACACGTTCCGGAGCGGAACACTCACCCTCTCGGCGGCGAAGCAGGCCATCGACCTCACGGAGGAGGACGCCCACTTAGAGCGCGTCATCAAGTTCGATTCGGACGAGCCATACTGGCTTCCTGTCCAGGGAGGTGAGATCTGATGACGACGTGTCGAGAACTCGGGTGCCATCGCGAGGCAACGCACACCGTCATCGTCAACGCACCGACGCGCGGCTACGCAGAAGACCCTGCTTGTACAGAGCACGCCGAGAAGGCTCGCGACCGGGTCTATGTCAGCGAGGTACTGGCCACCCGAGGTGACGAGGCGTGAGCTCCGAATCGATCCAACCTGACGTAGAACCACGAACGGTTCGGGCGGCCACGGAGCACATGACCGTCATCGAGGAGGCCCCGGCCATGTTCTCGGTGACGACACAGTCTGGCTCAGAGTACATGGTCGATCTGCGGGAAGGTGTCTGCTCCTGTCCTGACTACCGCAATCGTGAGCCAGAGGGTGGCTGTAAACACCTGCGGCGGACCCGAATGGAGGTCGGGCAGGTCGATGTCGAGACGCTGGCCTCCGAGCTCGAACAGACTGCCAGCGAGCTGGAGATGAGTGCTGAGCAACTCGAACAGCAAGCCCAGGATCTCAGCGAGGAAGCCTCGACGCTGGAGGCCGCGATTGAACGACTCCAAGAGGTGGCCCGATGAGTCGTGAGTCTTCGGTCTCGTCTCCGGGCAACCCTCGGGAACAGCCACCGAGCACGAGCGGTGAGACGAGTCTCGCGACGGAATCGACGACCGTCTACGCTGGTCACCGTGATCCTGGGATGCCCGTTGGTGAGGCGTGTTCAGTCACGGTTGAGGGCAATTCACTCGACTGTCGATACGATCTCCTCTCGGCATCTCCGAGTGGATTCGAGTGGGGCTACGGAGGAAGCGGCCCAGCCCAGCTGGCAATCGCCATCCTCGCACACGCGTACGACGACGAGTTCGCAACTACCCACTACCAGCAGTTCAAGCGTGACGTGGTCGCCGGGCTTCCAGAGGACAGCTGGACACTGACGAAGGGCGACCTCAACGAATGGCGTCGGGAGGTGATCGGGAATGCTTGAACGGTACTTCCGGTTGATGCGGTGGTGGCTCCGGAAGTGGTATCCTGTCTTTCGGTTCGTCGGTCTGATCACCGGTCAGCCCGAATACATTGAGCGAGCTATCGATGTGACGGAGGAGAACTTCGAGCGGGTTCTGGAGGGTGGCGACGAATGAGCCGCCCAGACCCAGCGGTGGCGATGAACGGGGTCGGGACAGGCCACATCTGCGATTCGTGCAACCGCCGCATCCAGCACGGTGACAAGGCCGGACTCTACGCGACTTGGTACGACGAAGGCGGATGGACGCCACGACGAACGTGGTGTCTCAATTGTTGTCCTGAGAGAGTAGATCCTGGCACTGAGGGAGCCGACGAGGCCATCCTCTTGGGCGTGTTCTTCGGGCACCGATTAGTGGGAACCACCGTTAGAGACAGGAGCCATCCGGCCACTGGTTAGGCCAAGAGGGACTGGGCATTGTTTTTCTGGTGACAGTGTTATCGGAGGGACCGGTCCCTCGGTCATCAGTACGTTGCTATTATGATGTCCTGCCGTAACTGTTGAGTTATGGCTGAAAAGGACCAGGCAACGCTTCCTGGAACGGGACCAGATCTACTCACTCTACCCACTCTCGAAAAACATCTGTGGGCGGCCGCGGACAAGCTCCGTGGAAGCATCGACTCTGCGGACTACAAGAACTACATCTTCGGGTTGCTGTTCCTCAAGCGGGCCAACGACCGCTTTGAGGAGGAGACCGAGGAGGTCGCCGAGGAACTCGGAATCCCGGTCGAGACCGCCAGAGATGATCGAGACCTCCACGAGGAGTTCTGGATCCCGGAGCGTGCTCGATGGGACCACATTAAGGCCCAAGAAACCGACGTTGGCGCGGCACTGAACAAAGCACTCGCGGCGGTCGAAGACGAGAACGACCCGATTGCCGACCGCGTGCTCACAACCGTCGATTTCAACGACAAGGAGCGTCTCCCCGACTCACTGCTCTCCGATCTCGTCTCGCATTTCTCGAAACACCGCTATCGGAACGAGGATCTCGAAGATCCCGACATCTTTGGACGAGCCTACGAGTACCTCATCCGCGAGTTCGCGGACGACGCTGGCAAGAAGGGAGGCGAGTTCTACACGCCGCGGGAGGTCGTCCGGCTGATCGTCAAGTGCGTGAATCCGGAGCCGGGTCATCGTGTGTATGACCCCTGCTGTGGTTCCGGTGGGATGCTCATCTACTCCGCTGAGCACATCCGCGAGTCGGGCGGCGACATGACGGACATCTCGCTGTATGGCCAGGAGAAGAACCTGAATACGTGGGCCATCGGCCAGATGAATGTTCTGCTCCACGAACTCTACGACGCCAAGATCGAGAAGGGCGACACCATCACCGACCCGAAGCGCGTCACCAAGCACGACGAGCTGGAGGTGTTCGACCGGGTCATCGCGAACCCGATGTGGAACCAGAAGGAGTGGAACAAGGACTGGGTAGAGGACAACGAGCCGTACAACCGCTTCCCGTACGGGCTCCCGCCGTCGAACCGTGGCGACTGGGCATGGATTCAGCTCATGATCGCCTCGCTCAACGAGACTGGAAAAGCGGGCGTCGTGATGGACAATGGGGCGCTATTCAGATCGCGATCGGAGTGGAAAATTCGCAAGCCATTGATTGAGGATGATCTCTTGGAATCAGTCATCACACTTCCTGAGAAATTATTCTATAATACAAATTCTCCTGGCTGTGTATTGATCTTCAACAAAGACAAACCAGAAAGTCGCCAAGGCAAGGTACAATTCATTTTTGGAGAGCAGAAACATCTACAAACTTCTGGCATCCAGATATATGACGACGAATCGACTCAGAACGTGCTCACTGAGGAGGGGGTCGAATATCTTGCGGAGACGTATATGTCCGGTAGGGAAGAAGAGCACCACAGTCGTTTTGTTGATATTTCTGAGATAGAAGAAAACAATTGGAATTTGAATATTTCCAGATACGTAGATACTACAACACCCTCAGAAGAGATCGATATACATGAAAAGTTACAGAATCTGAAACAAATTGAGGAAGATCGAATCGCTGCTACTGAGGAGATGTATGATTCTCTTGAGAGGTTAAATAGATGAAAATCCAAGAAATCGGAAATAGGGTCGAATTAGAGGGTGAATGGACTAAGACGAGGTTAAATAATATCGCTACAAAAATCAAGGGAACAAAACCCGAAGAAGTCACAGAAGAACCGGCAGATGGGTTAGAGCCATATATAACAGCGGAGGCGTTTGAAGGTAAAATAAATTCATATGCTGACCCCGAAAGTGGGAAGCGCTGTTATGAAACCGATGTTCTATTGGTTTGGGACGGGAGTGTTGGGAAAGTTCTCAAAGGGTTCAATGGCATACTGGGATCAACAATGGCGGCGTTACGTTTCGATGAAGACAAAGTTGACCCACGGTTTGCTTATTATTATCTCTATGAGCACCGTGAGCAAATAGCAGCTTTGTCGGAAGGTACGACCATTTTGCACGTGCCTAAAGACTTTATGGAAATATTTGAAATTCCCACTCCTCCTCTCGATATACAAACCCAAATCGCCGATTTTCTCGATCTCCTCAACAACATCTCCTCACAGACGAGCAATATTCAAGAAGAAACTCGACAACTGAAGCGCGGTGCAATAAATAAGGTGCTTAGAAGAGGCTTAGAAAATCACCAGGCAAAAGAAGTTAGATTTGGACCGGTTCAGCGAACTATTCCAAAAAAATGGGAAGTGAAATCTTTAGAAGAAGTCACGCTAGAGGGCAAGAATGGCTTGAGAGGCGGGCCGCCTGGCGGGAAAATAAAGAAAGAGGTCCGTACGGATAGTGGTTATAAAATATATGTTCAAGAAAATATCATAAACAGAGATTTTGACATCAGAGAGGATTATATACCTGAATCAGAGTATCAGAATCTCGGGTCGGTCTCTACCCATCCGGGTGATATTTTAGTTACAACGGAAGGTTCGATTGGTAGGGCTGCGGTATTACCGGATGATGCTGAAGACGGAATCATCAACAACCATTTAGCTAGACTGCGAGTAGACCAATCAAAGTATTCCCCGAATTACATCGCGGAGGTGATTGATGCCTCGGATTTGGTCAAATCACAGATCACCTCGCTGAGTAACAATTCAGGCCGACCGGGAATCAATCTAAAAATAGTCAAGCAGATAAAAATACCAATACCAAGCTATCCTGAGCAAGTAGAAATATCAAATCTATTTGATTCGATAGACTCAAAAATGGAGAAGGAATGGATGTTCAGTGACGAAATCGATTCGCTCAAACAAGGGGTAAGAGGCCAGCTCGTAGAAGGAAATCCAGTATTCACTAATGACAAATGAGTACGCCGAGTCTGAGCGCCCTGCCCTCAACATGCTCCAGCAACTCGGCTGGGAAGTCGTCGATCAGCAACAGTCCACCTGGGTTGATCCTCGCGAGACCGAGTCCTCAGCTGTACTCGAACCACGGCTACGCAACGCTATCAAACGCCTGAATCCCTGGCTCAACGAGAACAATCTGAACAAAGCTGTTCGCGAGATAACGCAGGTCGCTGGGACGAGTACTATGGACGAGAACGAGCAGATCCACGAAAAGCTCGTTCGACACATCTCCGTCGAGCAGGATCGCGGCCACGGCAAACAACACCAGACGGTCCAGTATATCGACTACGAGAACCCCGAGAACAACGACTTCTTCGCACTGAACCAGTTCCGGGTCGCGGGGCCGGTCGAGGTCGTCAAGCCTGACATCGTGCTGTTCGTCAACGGCATCCCGCTCGGCGTCGTCGAGTGCAAAAGCCCCCAGATTCCGGAGCCGCGTTCGGAGGCACTCGATCAACTCACTCGGTATCAGAACGAACGCGACGGTGAGTCGGAGGGAGCCGAGGAGCTGTTCCGGTACAATCAGTTCTCGGTCGCCGCCTGGATGGAGGGCGCAGTCATGGGTACGTACGGAACGCCGAAGGACCAGTACAAGCCCTGGCGTGACGCCTACCCGCTGGAGGACGACGAACTGATCGAGCGGTTCGATCTCGATGGCTACCTCCCGGACCAGTACCGAATGTTGTACGCGCTGTTCGAGCCCGAGCGCCTGCTCGACCAACTACGACACTACACGGTGTTCGAGAACCGACAGAGCGGCGCAATCAAGATGGTCGCCCGCTACCAGCAGTATCGGGCGGTCCGGAAGGCGCTTGAACGGATCGACAAGCGCGGCCGCCACGAGGCACAGGGTGGCGTCGTGTGGCACACCCAGGGGTCTGGGAAGTCGCTCACGATGCTCTTCCTCGCGCTGAAGTTGCGCCGAAACGAGGATGACCCAACACTCCTGTTGGTCACGGATCGCCGGGCACTCAACGACCAGATTCACGCGACGTTCGAACGCTGTGGCTTCCCGAACCCGAAGAAAGCCGAGAGCATCGAAGATCTCCGCGACCGACTCACCTACGACGCCGGCGAGACGATCACGTCGCTGATCCACAAGTTCCAGACGACGGACGACGAAGAGGACTTTCCTGTGCTCTCCCGCAACGAGAATATCTACGTGATGGCCGACGAGGCCCACCGGACGCAGGACAAGGAACTTGCGAACAACATGCGGACGGCGCTCCCGAACGCTTTCTACGTCGGGTTTACCGGAACCCCCATAGAGAAAGACGAGCGCAACACGCGCCGGACGTTCGGAAACTATATCGACACGTACACTATCGACCAGTCGCTGGAGGACGGCGCGACCGTCGAGATCCTGTATCAGGGTCGTCTCGCAGACATCCACCTCGAAGGCGAGACGCTTGACCGGCTGTTCGACCGGATCTTCTCGGACAAGACGGACGAGGAAAAGGCGGAGATCCAGAAGCGGTACGCTCGCACGCAGGACCTCGCTGAAGCCCAGCCTCGCATAGACCGGGTCGCGCTGGACATCATCGAGCACTTCGAAAACGACGTGCCCGACCCGTTCAAGGGCATGGTCGTCACCACGAGCAAGGAGGCAGCGATCCGATACAAAGAGACTCTCGACAGCCTGAATGGACCGGAGTCGCGGGTTATAGTCTCCGAGGGCCACAACGACCCTGAGCACATCAAGAAGTGGACGCCGAGCGATTCCGAAAAGAGCCAGTACAAGGAGTCGTTCGTTGACCCGAACGGCGAGGTTGAGCTGCTCATCGTTTGTGACATGCTCTTGACCGGCTTCGACGCGCCAGTAGCTCAGGTAATGTATCTCGACAAGCCACTGCGGGAGCACAGTCTACTCCAGGCGATCGCTCGCGTGAACAGACCGTTCGAGGAGAAGACCCACGGGCTCATTATCGACTACTACGGCGTCTCCGACGAGCTGAAGGAGGCACTCGCGATGTTCAGCTCGAAGGATGTCGATCGGGCGATGGTGCCCGTCGAGGACAAACAACCAGATCTTGAGGCAGCCCACAGCAAAGCGGTCTCGTTCTTCGATGATCTCGACGAGGTCGAGCAGTGTGTTCAATCGCTTGAGCCGGACGACCGTCGGATCGAGTTCAAGAACGCGTTTAAGCGGTTCTCGAAACTGATGGACATCGTCCTCCCGGACCCGATGGCGAATCCCTATCGAGAGGACCTTGATCGGCTCAGCACGATCTACGGGAAGGCTAAGGAGCGGTACCGTGACGAGACGATGAACCTCGAAGGTGCTGGAGCGAAGGTCCGCAAGTTGATCCAGGACCACATCACGTCACGGGGTATCGAGGTGCTGAATGATGAACCCGTCTCGATCATGGACGAGGTGGAGTACGACGCGAAACTTGAAGGCTTAGAGAGCGACGAAGCCCGGGCGAGTGAGATGCAAAACGCGATCAAACACGAGATCAACGTCCGGTTTGACGAAGACCCGGTGCAGTACGGCTCCCTCAGGGATCGGCTCGAAGAACTCATCGAAAAGTACCGGGAGGGGCGTTACGACGAGCGCGAGACTATCGAGGAGCTTCGGGCACTGATGGACGAGATTCGTTCTCGCGATAAGCAGGCGCGAAACAAAGGGCTCCGTGACGAGACTGATCTCTCGTTCTACCACGCTATTGAGGACGTGCTGAGTGAGCACGAGGCTGACGAGGAAGACCTCATCGAACTTACGGCTAACCTGGTTGGGACCGTTGAGGAGTTCGTGACGAAGGTGGAATGGAAGGAGAAGACACAGCTACAGAACCGGATGCGGAAGGAAGTGACGGGGGAGTTGTATCGGTCTGAGATCGACATCTCGGGTGACGAGCGTCGGGAGCTGACCAACCGCGTCATCGAACTCGCGCGGAATCATTACCAATGAGTGAACGCCTACAGCGCCGGTATCATATCGGTCAAACGGTCGTTCCCTATACCATCGATTGGTCGGAAAACCGGGAGACGATGGAACTGTCGATCGATAAGTCTCTGGAACTTACCGTTACGGCTCCGATGACTGCGACGATAGCGGATGTAGAGGAGGTACTTGAATCACGCCAAGAGTGGCTCCTTGAGAAGCTCTACGGGCTAAAAGAGCAGGAAGGGCCGCCGTATCCGAAGGAGTATATGACCGGTGAGAAACTCCAATACCGGGGACGACAGTACCCGTTGGAGGTCGTCGAGGCGGATGTCCCTGAACCGACGTTGTCGTTTGACGAGCAGACGTTCATCCTTCGTGTCCACCGCTTCGACGGAGATACGGATGACGTGAGCGTTCGTCGAAAGCACCAGGCTGTTGTTGACTGGTTCATTGAGCGTGCGGAGGAGGAACTCCCGATCCGAGTGTCACGATTCGATTCGCGATTGGGGCTCGACGACGTGCCCGTATGGGTCGGAGAGATCGATGGTCGGTGGGGTGAGTACAACGACGGAGCGGTTCGTCTCAATTGGCGGTTGATCTTGGCACCTGTTCGAATACAAGATTACGTCATCGTCCACGAATTGGCTCACTCAGTCCATGGAGAACACTCCGATGCGTTCTGGAATACGGTTGGTGCGCTTATTCCTGACTACGAGGATCGCCGTGAATGGCTCAGGGTGAACGGGAACTCTCTGGCGATCTAATCTTCTCAGGTCTGTATCGTGCGTATCTTCTTATGCGAAGGCTTCTCGGTGAGTTATGCCCTGGACCGCGCCGAGGGTGCTGTCAGCCTCGTAAGCCAGACGGCGTAATCCTACTCAGAGGTCGGCTCAGCAAACCGGCAACTCGAACTTGAAATGGCTCCCACCGAGCTCCGCAGACCGCTCTGACAGCAGGTAGATCTCTCCCCCTCTAAGACCCACTCTCAACGCTTGATGCCATTTAATTCGCCAGAATCAGAGTTTCACTATTAGTATTATGAAGACAGCAACAGCGTACTCATCGAATTAAATCATTTGAGTGCCTGTATCGGTTGTTCATTCGATTCACCTCGTTCGAGTGTGGTCGGGTAGTCGCGTGGACGAACTTAGATTAAGATTTGCTTAGTAACCAAGTTCAGGATAAGTTTTACAAGGCAATGGGAGTATAGTACGATGTACATGGCGCGAAGCATCAAGGTGGCCGACGATCTGTACCAGGAACTCGGCCGCTTCGGTAATCGGGACGAATCGTGGAACGACGTGCTCGCTCGCGTCCTCGCACACGTAGACGAAGATGCGGCTCTCGACGACCGTAACAACCGTGAGACGACGCACAGCAGTCAGACGGCAGAAGCAGAAGACTCTGCGCTGAGTCAGTTGTCCGATGGCACTGTAGTCCGACATCGCTACCAGCGGGGCGACTACAGCGGTGAAATGGTGGAGGCTACGGTTCAGGGTGATCGGCTGTCCGTCGAAGGCGATACCCAGGAAACGCGTAGTCCTACGGGAGCCGCACGGGTGGCTGACAAACAGCTCCGCGGGGATGACGCGCGTGGTGAGGGCTACAACGGTTGGACCTGGTGGGAGTACGAAACTGAGGACGGCGACTGGGAACCGATCAACGAACTCACGGAGGGCTAACGATGGGAGAAATGCCCTGGTACCTGAACCCGAAGCTTGGACAGCTCGCGAACGGCACGACGCTCCGCCACGTCTACAAGCAGGGCGAGTACAGCGGCGACGAAGTAACCGCACATGTGCAAGGCGAGCGGATCAACGTCCCCGGTGACGCTGGACCAGACGATTTCGAGGATTCGACACGGACCCCGTCCGGTGCCGCACGAGAGGCCGATCGATTGCACAGAGGGTCGGACGCTCGTGGCGACCCGTATGGCTACAGTGGGTGGGATTGGTGGGAGTACCAGAACGAGGCTGGTGAGTGGGTCCCGATCAGCGAGCTTCCGGAGTGGACGCGTCCGTAGCATCAGACGTTTGCCGTGACATACTGCTGTCTTCTGCCAATCAGTCGAGCCACCGAGAGAGGTCAGTGAGTTCGCCATCGATGACCTCCGAACTCAGATACGACATTTGCTTCTGTAACTCCTCGACCTTGTCTCGGTTTGCGCCCCAGTTGGCGTGGAACCAGACCCGGTAGCAGTTCAGTCGGATGCCATCTTGGACGGCACGGAACGCTCGGATGTCGTAATCGAGCTCTCGTGACCTCGAATCGCAGAAATCCATCAGCGTCTGGAACACCTTCTCGTGGTAGCACAGGACGTGATACGTCCCCTGGTCGAGACGGTTCAGTTGCTGGAGAAAGTTCTCAACATCGTCCGAGGTCGGATCAACGTTACCAGAATCCGCATCAACGATGCGCTCAACCAGATCTGTCATGTAGGCTCCTTCGAGGTCAGCTTCCTCAACGAAGTCGCGGAACTGGTCGTTACGGTGTTTCGGAGCGGTGGAGTGGAAGTTCTGGTAGTTGGACGGTAGGTGAGTTGATGGGTTCAACGAGAGCAACACAACCGACGGTCGCAAGCGGTCCCGGTTGCGCTTGATGAACTCGTAGAACTCCGCTGGATTCTCCTCGGTACAGCCCTCGTCAGGGAACTCCGGACTCCACAGCGCCCAACTTGATGTCGGGTACTCGTCTTTCAGCGTCTCCAGCGTACCGACATCCATAGAGGAATGTACCGAAGCCAGGTTGATGTACGTACCGAGTAGTTCCGTGTGCGAAGTCTTCTGAGCGGGGAAGGTCAAGACGAGCGCAACCCTACTGTCGGAACAGAGACCCGATCTTCAACACCTCTCTACCAACCTTGGGTCAGCTAACCGGAACTTTGCTTGAGCATTAGGCAGGCGTGGTTTCTTCGGTTGCTCTAGATAGCCGATCAAGAAATGCTGGGTCGTACTCCTCCGCGACATGGTTGATGTTCCAGAGACCGGACTGGTTAATCTCATCTCGCGGGCTGTCTTTGCCCAACCAGCCCTCGTCTCGGGTATCAATAGGTTCCTTCGCATAGTTGCTTACGAGAGAAATCGCGTTTCGTTCGATGTAGGCCCGATCACTATCAGGGCCAGCCTCATCGTCGATGTTCACCCAAAGGAAGGGAAGATCACGGATGTACTCGCTTACACGGCGTTCGTGTTCCAGCTCCGCAAGTCGTCGCTCTCGATCCGCACTGGAACCGTCGCCCCAGTGGGGATGCTCATCGTGAAGGTCATCTCGTACAATCATCGCCTCTCCGACACGCTTGCGAAACACCGAGCCTCGATGATTCCCGCCGTCTTCGTAGGTTCCGCTGTTCGCTCCACGGTGTGTCCGCAGTCGGTTCCACAACGACGTACCAGACCCCGTCGAGACAGCGTGCGTACCGATGCGGGTAAGCCGGAGTTGGTTGGTTGAGTCCCGTGTCTCATCCTCAGCGAAGAAGAAATACACGCCCCGTTCCGGCCAGTCCATGTAACCCGTGCAGTCCTTGAGCAGTTGCTTGCCACCTACGTTTGCTTCGAGACGATCGAGAAGATCGTATAATCTATCGAGATCCGAACGACGCGACATACCGGCAGGTTCGAAGCTGGGACACAAAATCACAGGGGGTTCTCAGAGGTGGTCGTTGTACCACGCGAGCGTCTCGCCGAACTGAAGACCATCAGTCGGTGTTTCGACAACGACTGGCGTATCCTCCAATAGCGGAATCAGCTCGGTGTAGTAATCTCGACCGGCGTGGAACACGAGTTGATTGCCCTCGTTGAGTAGTCCCTCCGCTTCGAGCTGATTATACACGGTCTCAGCCCACTCCCGTTTCCGGGCTACTGGCGCACCGGATAAGGTGTCGTCATAGGGTTCGATAGGCGGCCCGTGTGGATCGAGTAGATGGTGTTTCGCCGAGAGGATGTACCAGCGGCCGTGGTTGGCTTCCACGTACTCACGCGCCTTGCTGAAGAAGGTCGATGGCATATAGAGGTCGGCAGGCTCCGCGGCCTGGTCACGCTTGGTCTTCGTACAGCTGACGAGCCCGATCTCGTTGTGAGTCATCGTGTTCGAAAGGCTTTCGCGTGTTATTCGTTCGCCCGAATCGCTTTGTTGAGCAGTACAAAGATCTGTAGACACCGCCAGAGCCTCAGAATCACGAAGATGAAAGCGAAGATGGCCGTGAAGGCGAACAGGACCTGGATTCTCTCTTGGAACAGAGTATGGATTTCAAAGACAGTGATGCTAAAGGTGTAAATCCAGACTGCACCGATACTGGCAATTGAGATTGTGAAGATCGATAGAACCTCGTCGAACTTCCCAATCCGTTTTAGCTCCTTGATAGCGCGGTTATCGTCCCGGAAGGCAAATGCGTAGATAATCGCCAATACGGGGAAGAGTAGTCCGAGGATGGTGGTAATCGTCCGATTGATTGCGTCTATATTTTCTAACGCTATGAGAGGCGTGCCTACGTAGAACAGCAACGAAAGCCCAGCTACGGAGAGGACAATAGAGTAGACAACATCTCTCGTGAGGTCGCTAACTGGGCCTGAACCCATAACATCCCTCTCCGTAAGAGTACGGAGAGTGAGTTTATGAATTTTCGTCATAGTGTCAGATTCGGTCACACAGCTCTTGACCAAGCCGGGAATCGAAGATCCCGTATCCGCTCGTATCGATCTCCTCTTTTTTGACGATGTCGGCGAGGTTGTCTTCGACTTCTTCCTCGTCAGACTCTACGCCTTCGATGCGGAAAGTGTGCATGATTCTGGGGAAGTCAATTTGTGAGATCGACTCTTCAGCAGTATCCGCGTTCACACCGAGAAGCGAACTGAATCGAGTAACGAACTCATCCACGGGAGTGCTTTCTGCATCTTTCTCTTGGTGTAGACTGGCAACGAACTCTAACCGATAACTGTCGTCTATCAACGTTCGAATAGCGTCGTCAGGGTCCAGCTCAGCGTAGGATTGCGGGTTCTTTTTGAAACTGATTTCGACCTTCTTGAGGTGACTATCTAATAGCCGTTCCATCTTTTCGTCATCGAGATCTCGGATGTCGGTCTCGTGTTTGAGTTCGTAGTCCTCATCGAACTCGACGTGGTCATCCAGATATTGCTTTACCACGCCGATCCCGGGGGTTTGAAACCCAACTTCAATCAGAAGATCAATCCCCGTGGTCCCGAAGTCTATCGCAAAATCCACATAGTCATAGTCTATATCACCAGCCTCCCCGCTGTCTACTGTCGCGTCTGAAAGTCGCCCAAGTTGACCCTCCGCCGAGAGCCTCACGAAGTCATCCTCGTCTTTTGTTCTGATAAGAACCCCGTGGTACTGACCGTTGTTGATCTCTTGAAATTGCGAATGGTAGTTCCTCTCGCCAGCGTTCGATATTCTGTATAGGTCCTCCCCAAGCACTTCATCGCTAAGAACATCAGATGGATCGAGTCTTCGCCCATCATCGCCTTCGATCCAGAGATTGTAGTGGTAGAACTTTGTGAGACTCATAACCTACGTCTCCTCAACCGATTACCGTAAAGTTTCCTGTCATGACGTGGTTTCGTCAGATGATATAGACACCGCTTAGGGGGCCTATATGCCACTCAGGGAGATTCTTCATGGTCGAGGAAGGTCTGGGTCGGCGCGTCGGTGCTGTAAGCCTGGTCGTCCCGTGTTCCGGATTTTCACCCAGGATCGGCTCAGCTAACAGGCAGTCGCCAACTCACCCGTAATGAATCTTGTTACGGGGTGGTTGGTGATCCCCCCGTACTCTGGCTTAGGCCGCTGACAGCACGCACCGATTCGGCCTGACCCATACCACTTTGCCTGCTGCTCCCGATATTCCGTGTATGTCGGTCACGGTAGAGGTATCGCCCCGGTATGTTCGCCGTGCCCGTCAGTTAGCGGAACAACGAAACCAGTCGTTCGAAGAGAACAATGGCTGGGATAATGACTCGGACACCTGGGGAGTAGATCCTGATGACCGCCATACGGTGGGAGCGATGGGTGAGATTGCGTTCGCTATCTATGCCGATCTACAGGTCGATACTGAAGTGGTAGCCTGGTCAGACGGAGGTGTTGATTTTGAGGCCTCTATTGAGGGTGTTGAGCGGACGATTGATGTGAAGACCAGCCAGAAGGAGCCTCACGCGTTACCGGTGAAGGAGTATCGTGTTAATGCTGATTACTACGTTCTTGGGCATCTGGAGGGTCGGACTGTGACGTTCTTGGGGACAGCTACGAAGGAGATGGTTCTCAATGCGAAGCGAAGGCAGTCACAGTTTGGCCACTATAACTATCTGGTGCCGGTTTCCTCGCTGAATCCGATGCCGGATCGTGAATCGATTGTGGGTCTGTAGTGGTGGGTGATTGCTGGTTCGGTGGGTTGTGATCCGGAACGTGCTCCTGTGACTCCCGAGAGTGTACCATCGTTTATTTATAGGTTCGTGCAGTTATTTCGGGATGAGAAGGTTCGACCTCAGTCGAGAACCAGCAATAGTGGCCGTGAAGCGGCCGATTTGAGGCGATCTCGAAAAAGTCCTTGGTAAGGACGAGACCCCGGATTCAAATTCCGGCCTAGGCTTCTAACGCGAACAAACTCCGCGGAGTTTCATCTCCGCGCTTCCCTGGAGCGTGTGTACCGGTAGCGGCATTTGAATCCCTGGAAGACGACCAGCGGGCGTCTTCCTCCGGTTCAAATTCCGGCAGAGGCTTTCTACAACGAATTAACTGTGCAGCGCGCCGCGACTCCGTGATCAGGTGAGGCAATAGCGGCAGTTGCAAGCCCGAAATTGCACCGAAGCGTGGAATCCCGAAACCTTCAGTTCTGCTGACTGCTTGCAAAGGGATATACCGCTGTAGGCCTAACAGTGCATGTGAGTACCACACAGGACGAGGCGGCAGATGCGGTATCGCAAGACGAGAGCAGCCGCCGCATGGGCCCTGCCGCGCTGGCATCCGTCGCGTCCGTCGCCCTGGCGCTGTATTTCTATTACGTTCGCGGCGACAAACAGCGGGGTCAGTTCATCGGTCTTTGGCCCGCAACCATCCTCGGTCTCGCTGCGTACCTCAAACTCGGCGAAATCAAGCGACTACTCGAAGAGGGCGCTACCTGAGCAGGTGCTGCCGCCGGTTTCTGCCGTCGTATCGCGTTACAAACAGCCGCCGCTCGACCAGCCACCACTATCGCCACATGCGCTCAACTCTCGCTCAGACCATCACACGCCTCGACCTTGACACTCGAATCCAGTACGGATTGATGCTCCTCTTCGGAGGACTCTGCCTGCTAGCGGCGGCCGCCCCGCTTGGCACCCTCACGAAAGCCGTCGTTGTCTCTGCGTTGTTCGGGTTTACCGGCGGGCTCTGGGTATCACACCTCGTGCAGATTATTCAGCGGGCCGCGGAAACGGCACAGCCCGAGGCCGAGCAATGACCGAAGACGTTACCGATGACCCGCCACAGACATCCGGCTTCCTCGCCGGGCTCGAGTTTCTCACCGGTGAGGACCCCAGCGCAGGCTCGTTCCTGCTGGTCGTTGGGATGGTCACCTGCGTCTTCATCGCCGGATTCCAGCTCACACTGGATCCCCCGATTTCGACACTGCTTACCGGGCTCGTCCTCGTCATCACCGTCCTCAGTTTCATCATGGGCGCGGTGCTGGATATGCTCAATTACTTCGACACGCCGCGGAATCTCGAACGCTGAATCCAGAGCGCGGACGGACCCGGTTCCCGACGACGCTATGCTGTCAGCTCTTGCCGGCTACCGGCTCGGTTCCTCTGCAAGTGCTGTCTCGCGTAACTGCTTGCACTCCTCGCTCTCGGCCGTCAGTTCGGGCACGGGCGTCGGTGTGCCGTCGTCGACGGCGACGAAGGTGGCGTAGGCGCTCGTCGTCTCCTCCGTTTTGCCCGTGTGTGGGTCCTCGCGGGCGACCTCGATTCGGACCCGGACGCTGGTTCGGCCCGTAGCGTAGGCGTATGACTCGATGAGTGCAGTGTCACCGATGGGGATCGGCCGCTCGAAGTCGACGCGAGACATCTGTGCGGTCACGCAGGACTCCCTGGCGGCCCGCATGGCCGACATCGCTCCGATCTCGTCCATCCACTTCATCACGATACCCCCGTGGGCGCTCTGGTAGTTGTTGGCGTGGGTCGGCTGAACGCGCTCGCGGTTGATGATGTGCGTATCGGCGATGGTCGGCATACCGTCTCGTAGAGCGTGTCCGGGGAAAACGGTGTGGTGCGCCGCTGACGGGATTCAGCAGTGACTGTGCGCATTCACACTGTCGTCGTGGCGCGTAATCGCCAATCAAACAGCCGATTCGCCGGAGCTACCCGGTGAACTGGTGGTATTCGAGGCCTTTGTGCTTCATCTCGTTGTGCTTGCGTTCGAGGAACGAGTAGACCGAGCCGTGGGGGGCACCGTCGAGAATCATTTCGGCAGCCTCCCGGACGGCGTCGACCTGCTCCGGACCGCCGATGATGCCCAGCGTCGAGCCGTAGATGACCACGGCCGCGCCGGAGAGTTCCTGCATGAGTTCCCGCGTCCGGCCACCCTCACCGATGAGACGGCCCTTCTGGCGGCGGAAGTCGTTCTTGTTGCGGGAGGCGGCCTCGATGTCGATAAGTTCGAACATCATCATATCGTCCTCAAGCAGCGCCAGCGCGTCGTCGGGCGCGAACCCGCGGCCGATGGCCTTCACGATGTCGGGACCTTTCAGCGCCGTCACCGGGTCGCCGACGGACTCGACTTTCACCGTGCCGTCCTCGGAATCGATATCCAGCCGGACCTCTGCGCGCTCCTCGATCTCGCGCATGGTCTCACCTCCCTCGCCGATCAGCACACCGATACGGTCCTGCGGAATCTTCACGTGTTGCATAAGTATACTACCCCGTAGGAGGTTCTGCCTGTTTAAAACTTCGGCAGTCGCGTGACTGACAAATGCCGGGCGGCCGTCCGCCGGCAGAACCCGCTTCAGTCCAGAAACTCGACGCCGGTGATTTCGAACCGCGCGCCGCCCGTGTCGCTGTCGGTGACGAGGATGTCCCAGCCGTGTGCGCCCGCGATGGTCCGGACAATCGAGAGCCCGTAGCCGCTGCCGTCTTCGGCAGTCGTGAAGCCGTGGTCAAACACGTCGTCCTGATTGTCGGCCGGGATTCCGGGGCCGTCGTCCTCAACGTAGAAGCCGTGGTCCAGCGGGCCGACGCGGACGATAACGGCGCCGTCGCCGTGTCGAGTGCTGTTCTGAAAGAGGTTCTCGAACAGTTCGATGAGGCGGTCGGCGTCGGCGCTCACCGAGCCGACGTGGTCGTAGTGGAGCGTGGCCCGCTCGGTGGTTCCGCCGGCCCCTTCCCAGGCGGTGTCAACAACGTCCTTGACGTTCGTCGTTTCCGGGTCGGTGACGACGTTTCCTTGCTTGGCGACAGAGAGCAGGTCGTCAACGAGGCGGGCCATCCTGTCGCTCGTCGCTTCGAGCGCGTCGAGGTGTTCCTCGTCACCGGTTTCGCGGGCCAGATGCACTCGTGAGGAGATCACACTGAGTGGGCTCCGCAGATCGTGGGCGAGGATATCCGTGAACTCCTTGAGACGGTCGTTCTGGCGTTCGAGCATCTTGTCGTACTGGTGCTTCTCGGTCGTGTCCTGGCTGACTGCGACGAACCCTTCCGGGTCTCCGTCCTCAAGCGGCGAGAGCGAGAGGGTCGCCCAGAACACCGTCTCATCAGCCTGCCGGTGCCAGTGCTGTGTCTCTATGGGGCCGTCTGCCGCCTCGGTCAGCAGTGCGTCAACGGTCGTCTCCATTTCTTCGGGGTCGGCAAACAGCATGTCGACGTGGTGGCCGACTGTCGCGTCCCGGTCGTAGCCGTACAGCGTCGCTGCCGGGTCGGGCCAGGTCGTGATGGTGCCACCAGCATCGAGCATGAACACCGCATGCGAGGACAGTCCTTCGATGAGGCGCTCAGACATCGAGTCGTCGTTGCGCGCTGACTGCTGGTCCGAACTGCTGTCTGATGGTGTGGTGTCCATCAGCCGTACCTACCCGGGACAGGCAACCGACAGTTCACGCTGCATGAAGAGCACTGTGAGAGGTAATCCATACTGAGATATACCACGCCTAACATTTTACACACTGTGGTTTTCACAGCCAAAACGAGTTGTGATGAACCGGGTAACAGAGTGCAGTACTGCGGTTTACTTGCAGGGGATTACGGGCATGACTAACAAAGGACACTGTTCACTTATCGACACGGCGACAAACACTCACCTCAGTAAACCTAGCGATGCGAACAGAAAGCAGGTGACTATTCCTCGTCACGACGGTCCGCCGGCGTCCCCTGCGGGACGGCGTCGTCGTCGCTCCCCGGGGCGGTGTCGTCCTTGTCTTTCGGCGTCGCGTACTCCCAGACGTACGCGAGCAGGTCCTCGGGGGTGGCGTCGACGCCCTGTCTGGCGAAGAAGTTCGCGATGTTGCGGCAGTCCCGTTCGAGGAAATCGTCGGCGTTGGGGTGGTGGATGGTCACCGCCTGTCCCAGGTCGATGATGTACAGTTGGCCCTCGTGGAAGACGATGTTGTACTCCGAGAGGTCGCCGTGGACGAGGCCGGCGTCGTACAGCCGCCGGGTGTACTCCTTGACGACCTCGTAGGCCGTCTCCGGGTTCTCGATGTGGACCTCGCTGAGACGTTTGCTGCGGCCCTCCTCGGTCCCGAGATACTCCATCACGAGGACGTTCCGCTCGACGGCGATGGGCTCGGGCGTCCGAACGCCGGCCCGCCGTGCGCGCTTGAGGTTCGACGACTCCTTGCGGACCCACGCGGTGACGACCTTCTTCTTGTCCGAGCCGATGCCCTCGAATCGGGGGTCGCCGTCGAGATAGCTCCGCATGTCCTTGAAATCGGAGGCGTTGATGCGGTATACCTTGACTGCGACCTCTGTATCGCCGGACAGCGCCGTGTAGACGTTGGCCTCTTTGCCGGTCGAGATCGGCCCGCCGAAAGCGTCGATGTGGCCGTCCTGAACGAGCTTGTACAGCGCGCCGTAGGTGGCGTCGTCGAAGACACTGGCCTCGACTTTGAATTGATCGGCGTCCTTGATGCGCTCGCGGAACTCGCTGAACTCGCGGTCCCGCTTGCGGGCGATTTTGTCGGCTTCTGTATCGGAGACGTCGACTTCCTCCCATTCGTCGCCCGGCGAATCGACGTCGTCCGTATCGAGCAGGCCGAACTGCCCCTCGGTCACGCTTGCGCCTCCGTCGAGCCCGCGGCCAGATACATATCAGACTACTCCTGGATGTGTCCCTCCTCGCGTAGCTGGTCGGCGTCCTGTTTCTCGTAGCGCCACGTGATGTCGGCCTTCTCGTCTTGCCAGTCCCAGGGTTCGACGAGGACCACGTCGTCCTCGCGTATCCAGATCCGCTTTTGCATCTTGCCCGGAATCCGGGCTGTCCGTTCGACGCCGTCCATACAGCGTACCTTGACGCGGTTCGCGCCAAGCATGTCCATGACGACGGCGAACACCTCGTCCTCTTCCGGCATCCGCAGGTTCTTTCTGCTGTCGTTGTCGCTCATATCCGATACTTCGACGGGGAGAGGTTTAAGGTTTGGAAAAAGTGGACCGCGAACGGGGGTCCGGGCCGCCGGCGATGGGTGGGACAGACGCGTGCCGGGGCCGTAGTGGAAAGAACTGGGATCGAGGGACTGTCGTTAGTCAGCGCCGAGGCAGCCGACCCACGAACAGTCGCTACAGGTCTCGATACCCTTCTCGGTCGTCGTCTCGCCACGGCAGCGCGGACAGACGGAACCGACTGGTGGCGCCTGTTTGGACTTACTCATCGGTGATGATGTCCGCCGAGAGGCCCTGTGCCATCTCGATGTCCTTGGAGTTGTTCAGCGTCCAGGCGGTGCGCTCGGTGACGGCCTCGATGACCTCTCGGCCGCTCGGGAGGCCGTTGCCGGACTTCTTGACGCCGCCGAATGGCAGGTGGACCTCCGCGCCGATACACGGGAGGTTCCCGTAGGCGAGGCCGATCTCCGCCTCGTCGCGGAACTGGTTGATCTGGCGGTAGTCCTCGGAGATGATGGCTCCGGCGAGGCCGTAGTCGACGCTGTTGTGCATCTCCAGCGCCCGGTCGAAGTCACCCGAGTACTCGAGCAGCGCGACGTGGGGACCGAACACTTCCTCGTTGATACAGCGCAGGTCCTCGTCGTAGTCGATCTCGTAGACGAACGGGCCGACCCAGTGCCCCTCCTCGTGGCCCTCGGGAATCTCCTCGGCACCGAGGTCGGCGCGGTCGACGAGCACGTTCGCGCCCTCCTCGCGGGCGAGGTCGTTGTAGCGTTTGAACTTCTCGACCTGATCGTCCTCGATGAGCGGCCCCATGAAGGTGTCTTCCTCCAGTGGGTCGCCGACGGCGATGTCTTCGGCGACGTCGACGAACCGCTCTTTGAACTCGTCGTACAGGTCCTCGTGGACGATGAGGCGTTCCGAGGAGACACAGCGCTGGCCGGTCGTCTTGAAGCTGGACATCACGGCCGAGTGAACGGCGATGTCGAGGTCGGCTTCCTCCGTGATGACGACGGCGTTCTTCCCGCCCATCTCGCAGGCGGCGATCTTGCCGGGCTCGCCGCCGACCTTGGAAGCGATCTTGTGGCCGACTTCGGCGCTCCCGGTAAAGAGGACTGTCTCGACGCGGTCGTCCTCGACGATTTCGTTGCCGGCGTCGCCGAAGCCCTGGACGAGGTTGAACACGCCGTCCGGGATGCCCGAATCCTCGAACATCTCGGCGATGATGTGAGCACACCACGGGGTCTGTTCTGCGGGCTTCCAGACGACGGTGTTGCCCTCGACCAGCGTCACTGCGAGGTGCCAGAACGGGATGGCGACCGGGAAGTTCCAGGGCGTGATACAGCCGACGACGCCCTTCGGCTTGCGGCGCATGTAGGCGTCCTTGCTGGCGATCTCGGACGGTACCACGTCGCCGTGTGGGTGGCGGGCGTTGCCGGCGGCCCACTCGACCATGTGCCAGGACTCGGTGACGTCGGCCAGCCCTTCGCTGATCTCCTTGCCACACTCCATAGTGACGATTTCCCCGAGCTCCTCGTGGCGGTCACGCAGCTCGTGGTAGATGTCCCAGAGGTACTCCGCGCGGTCGATGTGCGAAAGCGAGCGCCACTCGTCGTAGGCGTCCTCCGCCGCCGCCAGCGCGCGGTCGACGTCGGCCTCGGTTCCGCGGTGGAACGAGGCGAGCGCCTCGCCGGTAGCCGGGTTCTGACTTGTGAACGTTTCCTCGCCGGTGCCTGTCGTCCATTCACCGTCGATGTAGTGTCGTCGTGAGTCGTCTGCACTCATAGTATGTACTGTATGCGTCCCCCACCAATATGTTCCACCGTCCATGGTCAGGGGGGTCGGCTGCTGTTCGCCATGGCCTGATATCCCCTCGAAAACCGGCATTGCCTACCATGGTCGGTGTCCCCCTTATGAACCGCACCTTTATTTGCGTCCATATCGTGGCTACCTTTAGCACCCCTTCATACGGAGGGCACCCAGTATGAGCGAAGTACAATCAGAAGACGGCGGACTTCAACTGACCCTGAGCATCTGGCACCCCGACTGCTGGACGCTCGAAGTCACCGACAAGACGGCGGCTGGCCTGTTGGCCCACGGCGTGTACAACACACAGAACGGCAGCGTGAAGGGGCTGTTCACGGCGTACGCCGACAGTATTAGCGAGGTCGAGGCCCTCATCGACGCGACCCGTGACTCGTCGCTGACCGACTCGGTGCTGGAACTGCGCGAGCGCCACGGTGCGACCGGAACGGGTTCCTCACCGGGGAACACGACCCGAGAGCTATTCGTCGAGTACGACCCGGACAACACCATCAGCGGCAGCCTCCTCTCGCGTGGGTTCATCCACAACGACCCGGTTCGCGTCCGCCACGGCCGCGAGCACTGGCCGGTGTTTTTCGCGGACTCCCGCGACGAGGCAGAGTCACTCCTCGACGAGATCCGCGAGGAACAGTCGGCCGATATCGAAGTAACTCGAATCACGTCCGCCGGCGGCGGCAGTCCGCAGCAGCTCCGGCGGATGGACCGTCTCTCGGACAGCCAGCGTGAAGCGTTCGAACTCGCACGACAGGAGGATTACTACGCGTGGCCGCGCGGCATCTCGACGCGCGAACTCGCGTCGAAACTCGGCGTTTCGAAGACGACGCTGCTCGAACACCTCCGGAAGGCCGAGGCGAAACTGCTGGATCCGGACTCCTAGCTCAGGACCGCACGGACCGCGAACAGCGCGTTCTCTTTGCGTTCACGGACGCGCCGGTAGAAGTAGGAGAACCACTTGTCGCCGTAGGGGATGTACTGCCACATCGGGACGCCCTCGGCAGCGAGCTCACGCTGGGCGTCGTCGCGGACGCCCATCAGCATCTGGACCTCGTAGTCGGTGCCGTACTCGTCGTGAAGGTCCTTCGCGTAGTCTATCATCGCCGGATCGTGGCTGCCGACGGCGATGCCGCCCTCGAACTCCTCGAACATCAGTTCGAGACAGTCCCGATAGGCTTCGTTGACGCGCTCTTTCTTTTTGTAGGAGACCTCTTTGGGCTCGGAGTAGGCCCCCTTGACGAGTCGGACCTTGCCCGGAAGGGGCGCAAGCCGTTCGAGGTCGTCCGGCGTGCGTGTGAGGTTCGCCTGCGTACAGACGCCGACGCCACCCTCGTGTTCCGTGACGAGTCGCTCGTACGCGTCGAGAGTCACGTCGGTCGTCGTGTAGTCTTCCATGTCGACCCAGACGAAGACGCCGCGGTCGTCGCCTGCCGCGACAATGCGTTCGAGGTTCTCGACGAACACGTCGTCGCCAACGTCGAGGCCGATCTGGGAGGGTTTGACTGAGATACAGCAGTCGAGCCCGCTTCTGTCGATCTCTTTGACCAACTCGATATACTGGTCGGCGTCCTCGTCAGCGGGCTGGCGCTCGTCGTAGTGTTCGCCTAACAGATTCAGGATGCCCTTGACGTCGTCGTCGTTGAGCGAAGCGACGTGGTCGAGTGCCCCCGGAGCTGTCTCCCCGGCGACGAAGTTGTTCGCTATCGGCGGGATCATTACTGAATTTACGCTACTATATTAGCCTAAATAGACCCCCTACCAAAAAAATCACTTCTGTACCAGATGGAAGCAAGTGGTGGTGAAGCCGCTGGCTGTCTCGTCGCTGTCCCGGCATCCCGCGTGCACGAACCTGCTGTGTCCCTCAAATGCCCACCGGATAGACAACAGATTGACGGATTCGCCGACGCCGAAGCCATCGGACTTGGATGGACCGACTCTCACGCCAAGATGCGTCTCTTTCGGCGCGGATTTCGTTTGTTCCATACCATACACTGGGTAGGAAACACCTTTCAAAAGTATTAATCCACGGCTTGCCCTACGGGAGGCAGAACCTGCAACCTACCATGGACGGGGACACGGTTATACAGGGAGTTGCGAAAAAGAATATCAGTATACCATGAACGAACATGACATGCGTTCGATTGACAGGCGAAGCGTAATGAAAGCTGCTGCCAGCGCCGGACTCATCGGCCTTGCCGGTTGTTCCGGGGGCGCTCCCGAAGAGAGCGATGGCGGTGACGGCGACGGAGGTGACGGCGGCGACGGCGAATCGACAGATTCCTCGACGGACTCCAGTTCCGAAACCTACACCATCGGGATGGTAGACAGCCTCTCCGGCTCGCTGTCCGCGTTCGGTCAGCGGAACCAGCGCGGGAAGGAAATCGCGCTCGACGACGTCAACGCCGTCGGCGTCAGCGGCGGCGAACTGGAAATCTCACAGCAGGATGATCAGAGCACGAGTCAGGGCGGGGTCAGCGCGGCCCAGACCCTCGTCAACCAGGAAGGGGTCCCGCTGCTCATCGGCACCGTCGGGAGCGGTGTCAGCACGGCCATTCACGAGAGCGTCGTCCAGAACACGGACGTCGTCCAGATCAGTCAGAACAGCACCAGTCCGAACCTGACGAACTTCCCGGACCTGCTCCGGATGCCGCCGGCCGGCAAGGCACAGGCAGAGGCGATCTCAGCGCTCCTCGATGAGGACGGCAACGAGTCCGCCGCGCTGGCCTGGATTAACAACGATTACGGTCAGTCCGTCGGTGAAGCCTTCATCGAGGCCTATGACGGGGAGATTGTGTACAACGAGCCCCACGACCAGGGCCAGTCCTCCTACAGTAGCACCATCTCCTCGATGTCCGACACCGACGCCGACGCGTGGGTGTTCATCACCTACCAGCCGGAGTTCGCCACGATGTCTCAGGAGGCGTTCGATCTGGGTGTTACCGACCAGGCCGCCTGGTACGGTGGCGACAGCGTCAAAGGACCGAAAGTCCTCGAATCGGCTCCTGAGGGCAGTCTCGACGGGATGAAGGCCGTGGTCCCGAGCGTCCCACAGGACGCCGAGAACTACCAGGCGTTCGTCTCGGAGTTCGAGGAACGCTTCGGCGAGGAACCCACGTCGTGGTCGGCGTACGCCTACGACGCGGTGGTCGTCAGTGCACTCGCCATCGAAGCCGCCGACGAGTTCACGGGCGCGGCGCTCAGTGAAGTCGTTCGGGACGTGACGCGACCCGAGGGTGAGGAGGCGACCACGTACGAGGACGCACACGAGATTCTGGCGAACGGCGGTTCGCCGTCGGACGTGGACTACACCGGCGTGAGCGGGCCCATCGACCTCGACGAGAACGGCGACCCGGTCGGGTTGCTTCAGGTGTTCGAAGTCGTGGACCACGCGTACGAATCCGGCGGCTTCATCGAGGGCTAAGGCGGCCGCGACCCCTTCCCATTTTCACCAATGGCGCAGATATTACAGTACCTGGCAAACGGGCTCGTTTTCAGTAGTATCATCATCCTCGGGAGTATCGGGCTCTCGCTGGTCTACAGTATCGCGGACTTCGCGAACTTCGCCCACGGCGATACGATGACGCTGGGTGCCTACGGGGCATTCGTCGCGTTCGGTGTGTTCGGTGGTCTCGGCGGCACCGTTCTCGGTCTCCCGATCGGGTTCTTCCTGGCCCTGGCAGTCGGGATGGCGCTGGCGGCCGTCGTCGCCGTCCTGACCCACATTCTAGTGTACAAGCCCCTCGATACGGACTCAATCGGACTCCTCATCACGAGCATCGGTGTGGCGTTTGTCTACCGCGCGGTGCTCCAGGCGTCTTTCGGGACGGACTTCCTGCAGTACGATATCCGTCGCAGCGGGCCGATTCCGGTGCTGTTGGACACGCTCGACGTCGCGGTGACACAGCGGGACGTCGCGATCATCGTCAGCGCGGCGGTGCTGGTCGCCGGTCTGCACCTGCTGCTCCAGCGGACGACGCTGGGCCGGAAGATGCGCGCGACGGCCGACAACCCCGATCTCGCACGCGTGAGCGGCATCCGGACCGACCGCGTTATCCTCGTGATGTGGGTCGTCGGCAGCGCCCTGGCCGCCGCTGGCGGCGTTTTCCTCGCGCTGTACAGCCAACTCGACCCGCGCATCGGCTTCAACATCCTGCTGGTCGTGTTCGCTGCGGTCATTCTCGGCGGCATCGGCTCTGTGTACGGGGCGATGCTCGGCGGCCTCCTCATCGGGATGCTCCACGAACTGACGCCGCTACTTGGAGACATCGGGCTCCCGGTCAGCAACGCCTACGCGCCGGCCGTCGCGTTCGTCATCATGGTCGCAGTCCTGCTTGTCAGGCCTCGCGGCATCGCGGGTGATATGACATGAGCGCGCTCGATGTCGGTGCGTACTCGCCCCGGGAGAAAGGCGTCGCGGGGCTGCTCGGCGCGCTTGCCGCGCTTCTGCTCCTTGCGGTCGTCACCGGCTTCCTCGCCCCGGCGTACCTGCTGTATCTCGTCGGGCTGTCGGCGATGTACATGCTCCTCTCGATGGGGCTGAACGTCCAGTGGGGGTACGGCGGCATGATCAACTTCAGCGTCGCGGCCTTCTTCGGTCTTGGCGCGTACGGCACCGCGTTGCTGACGGCGTCCGGCTCACCGATTTCAGGCGGTGTCAGCCCCGTCATCGCGCTGTTCGGTGGTCTCGGTCTCGCTGCGGTGCTCGCGGTAATCATCGGGTATCCGACGCTGAAACTCCGTGACGACTACCTCGCGATTGCCTCGCTGGGGCTCGCGGAGGTCGTACGTATCTTCATCCTCAACGAATCACAGTGGACGGCGGGCAGCGCCGGCCTGACCGGCATCCCGCTGTTCTTTTCCGACTGGCCCGTGCTGGGCGACCTGACGTACCCCTACATCTTCTACGTGGGCGGGACGCCGCTGTTCAACATGAGCCAGTCGGTGGTCACCAGTGCGCTGAACGTCGTGCTCGTCACGGCTATCGTCGCGGCAGTCTACCTGTTCCTCCGGCGCATCCACCAGTCGCCGTGGGGCCGCGTCCTGCGGACGATCCGGACCGACGAGGACCTCGCGGAGACGCTCGGCAAGAACACCTTCGCGTTCAAGATGCAGGCCTTCGTCATCGGGAGCCTCATCATGGCGCTCGCGGGCGTGTTCTACTCCCACCTCGTGTTGTTCGTTAGCCCGCAGGACCTCCAGCCGATCACGACGTTCTACGTCTGGGTCGCCGTCATCCTCGGCGGTACCGGCAGCGACCGCGGCGCGATGCTGGGCGGGTTCACCATCGTCGCCATCCAGCAGGGGACGCGCTTCCTGACCGACACCGGCGCGCTGCCCATCGGCGCGGCACCGCTCCGACTCATGCTGGTCGGGTTGCTCATCATCTTCATCGTCAGGCTCCGCCCGGAGGGAATCCTCCCACCGGAGCGCGAACTCATCTGGCCCGACTCGCTGGGCGGTGGTCGCGATGAGTGAGCAGTCGCTCGTCTCCGACGGCCCCGTTCTCGGCAAGGAAGACCCCGTCCTCCGTGCTGAGGGGCTGGAGAAACGCTTCGGCGGCCTCGTTGCGACGGACGACGCGTCAATCGAGGTCGAACGCGGCACCATAACGGGCCTCATCGGCCCGAACGGCGCCGGCAAGTCCACGCTGTTCAATCTCGTCTCGGGCTTCTACGAACCCGACGCCGGCTCCGTCGCGGTCAACGGCGTCGACGTGACCGGCCAGAAGCCACACCAAATCGCCGACCAGGGGATGATCCGGACGTTCCAGACGCCGCGCAAACCGGAGGGGATGACCGTCCGGGAGGCGCTGCTGGTGGGGCCGCACAACCAGACCGGCGAGTCGATTATCCCGCTATTCACCTCGCCTGACACCGTCGAGCAGGAGGAACGGCGCTCGCTGGAACAGGCCCAGCAGATGCTCGAACGGTTCGAGATCGGCGATCTGGCCACCCAGCCCGCGACGGACCTCTCGGGCGGACAGATGAAACTGGTCGAACTGGCCCGCGGGATGATGGCCGAACCCGACCTGCTGTTGCTCGACGAACCCGTCGCCGGTGTCAACCCCGTACTGGCCGACAAGCTGGCCGGGTTCATCGAGGAACTCAACGAGGAGGGGATCACCTTCCTCATCATCGAACACGACATGAACTTCATCATGCGGCTGGCCGACCCGATTATCGTCCTCAATCAGGGGAGTGTCCTCGTCGAGGGACCGCCCGAGGCGGTCCGGAGCGACGAGCGCGTCATCGACGCCTATCTGGGAGGGCCGTCGGAATGACCGACCCCATCCTCACCGTCGACGGCGTCGACAGCGGCTACGGCGAGGTGCAGGTGCTCGACGACCTCTCGCTGACGCTCGGCGAGGGGGAGATCGCCTGCCTCGTCGGCCCGAACGGGGCCGGCAAGTCTACCGTCCTCAAGACGGTGTTCGGGATGCTGGAGCCATGGACCGGCTCGGTCCGTTTGGGCGACCGCGAGATCGGCGGCATGGCCCCCGAAGACATCGTCCGTATCGGCGTCGGCTACGTCCCACAGACGGAGAACGTGTTCGGCTCACTGACCATCGACGAGAACCTCCGGATGGGCGGGGTCGCCCGCGACGGCGGCCTCGACGAGGTCGTGGCCGAGCTGTACGACCGGTTCCCCATCCTCGACGACAAGCGTACCGCGAACGCGAAGACGCTCTCGGGCGGCCAGCGGCAGGTGCTGGCCTTCGCCCGCGCGCTCGTGATGGAGCCCGACGTGTTGCTCATCGACGAGCCAAGCGCCGGTCTGGCACCCAACACCGCCAAGGAGGTGTTCGACGACGTGGAGACGGTCAACGAACTGGGCACGTCGATCCTGATGGTCGAGCAGAACGCCCGCGAGGGACTGGGCATCTCCGACCGCGGGTTCGTCCTCGATCAGGGGACTGTCAAGTTCGAGGGCGAGGCGGACTCGCTGCTCGACGACCCCGAGGTGTCCCGGCTGTATCTCGGCGGCGAATCGCGCCGCTGAGGCCTCACATCGCTGTTTTATTCGCGCTCGCCGCGGAGCCGCGACGACGACCCTGCTGGCGTCGCATTCGAACGGACAAGGCAACACAGAAAAGCCCCCCTTGCATACCGCCTGCCAATGACTGTGACGCTGCCGACCGAGGCCGACGACTGGGCCGCCGCGTGGCGCGACCGGATAAACGAGCGTGCCGCGTTCGCCGACAGCGCTGACGACTTCACCGCCGTATTCTGTTTCGAAATCCGCGCTGACGACGCCTATACCGGCGAACCGATACAGTTCGTCGTTGTCATCAAGGATGGTGTCTGTACCGCCGCTGGGACGGTCGCGGACCCCGAGTACGACTTCGCGTTCCGTGGCCCCTACAGCGAGTGGGTCACGATGCTGCAGGGCGATCTGGATATCTCCGCCGCGGCGATGGACGGGACGTTCGACGTCGAGGGCGACACGATGCGGCTGTTGCGCCGCCAGGACACCATCGCCGAGATGGTCGCGGCGGCACAGAACGTCGACACCGAGTTCGAGCACTGACCGACGGGCTTTTGTCCGCCCGCTTGGCCTACACGGGTATGCTCGACAAACTCGGTGCGGTTGGTATCGGCGGCATCGTCGTTTTGCTCGCCGGCATCGGTCTGGTCGCGTGGAAGGCCCCCATTGTTGCCGTCGGCATCGCCCTGGTCGTCGGCGGCCTCGGGCTGGTCGTCTACGGCCTCGTCACGAGCCTGCTCGGCGCGTTCGGACTCGGCGGCGGCATGGGCGGTATGGGTGGCGGCGGCATGGGCGGTGGCGGCATGGGCGGCGACGGCATGCCCTGACGTGGGCACGACTAACAGGCGGTGTCCGCATCGACGTCGAACTCGAACCGTGCACCGCCGTGGTCCCCTGCTGTGACACTGACTGTCCAGCCGTGGGCTTCGGCGATTGTCCTGACGATGTAGAGGCCGAAACCGGTCCCGTCAGCCGTCCGTGACGCACCCGGTTCGAACACCCACTCCCGGTCGTCGGGGTCGATGCCCCGGCCGTCGTCCTCAACCGCGAAGCCGTCGGGCGTCGGAATGACACGAACTGTTATGCCGGTCGTGTCACCTTCGCTTTCCTCGTCAGAGGCCCGTTCGTCGCGTTCAGGGCCGTGTGTTGCGGTGTTGACGAAGACGTTCTCGAACAGCCGGAGCAATCGCTTTGCGTCGGCCTCGACCAGTATCGACGGCGGCGGTTCCAGCACTGCACTGCCGGTTTCGACGTGGTTCCACGCTGTCGTCGCCACGTCGGCGATATTGATGGTCTGCTTGTCGGCCGCCAGCGCTCCCTCTCTGGTCGCGGTTCGCATATCGTCGATGATGGCTTCTAACCGCCCCAGCCCGTCTCTGGCGGCGTCGATACGCTCGGGCGACAGCTCCTCGGCAGCGAGTTCGAGGTGGCCGCTGGTGACGGCAAGCGGCGTCCGGAGGTCGTGTGCCAGGAGGTCAGCGAACTCCGTGAGCCGCTCGTTCTGTCGCTGGAGATGCCACTCCCGTTCGCGACGGTCAGTGATATCGCGGCCGACACCGCTGAATCCCTGGACCGTGCCGTCGTCCGCCGTGAGAAGCCGGCCGCTGAGTTCGAACGTCACGACTCCCTCCGTCGTCTCGGCCCGCGCTTCGACGGTTGTCTGACCCGACTCGAACACCTCCGCGATGGCTGCTTCAACGGCTGACCGGTCGTCCGCGACGAAGAACTCGGTCGGGTCCATGCCCGACAGTTCGCTATCCGTCAGGCCGAACAGTTCGTTCAACCGGGCGTTCCAGTAGGCAAGCCTGCCTTCCGTATCGTAGACGTAGAAGACATCGTCGAGCGTCTCGAGTGCGGCCGCCAGAACGCGACACCGGTCTTCCATGTGAGGAATACGCACCCAATGGACATAACTACGCGTACCGACGGCTGGTCGTCGGGAGAGACGCGCTGAACGGGATTTCACGGCCGCGGTCCTGTCAACTGGACGCCGGCACAGTGTCTAGTTCTCGCTCGTCGGTCGGTCAGCCCGGTGTTCGCTGATGATCTGGTCGACCATCTCGGCGTTCTGTTCCTTCCGACGGTCGGCGGCCCGCTCCTCCCAGTCCTCGATTGCGGCCTCGATCTCGCTCTCGCGGGCGACGGCCAGTTCGTCGACTTCCTGCACGGTGACCAGTTCGGCCGGTGCGACGGGGACCTCGTTGTCGAACAGCACCTGGTCGGCCACGTCAGAGAGATTGCCGTTCCGGAGGACGAGCTTTGGGTCGATATCGGCCAGCTGCTGGGCCGTCGACCGGCCCGCGCCCGAGGCGTCCCGGAACATGACGATGTCGTCCTCGACGAGGCCGAACCGCTCGTCGGCGTCGGCGATGGCGTCCTTGGTGAACTGCTCGACCACCTTGACCGGGGTGAGCCCCTCCTGTTTCTCCGACACGTCGGCGAAGTTCGAGTGGTCGAGCTTCCACAGCGCCTTCAGCCGGTCGAGCTTGTCGGAAAGCGCCTCGCGTTTCTCCTCTTCCTCCTCGACCTTCCGTTCGAGGGCCTCGTTGCGCCGCTGGAGCCGCGTCACCTCGCGGTCCTTCCTGACTTCGCGCCGGCCCTCGCTACGGGCCTTCTCCAGCTGTTTGTCCTTCTCGGCGAGCTGTTCGTCCTTGCGCTTGATCGTCTCTTTGAGGTCGTCGACGTGTGATTCGAGCCGCTCGATTCGGGCGTTCAGCCGCTTGATCTCCTTTTCGTCGTCGGTGAGCTCTCGCGGCTCGTGGGCCGTGGCATCCTCGTCCTCGCCGTCGTCGTCTTCGAGGTCACGCAGCACCGTCTCGACGCTCTCTTCGCCGGCGACGACGCGGTCGATGACCGGCCCCACGTCGTGCTGTGGCGGGACCTTGCTCGCGACGCGCTCGAACTGGTCAGCGTGGTTGTCGAAAGCGTAGAGCGCGGCGGCCATCGCGTCGCGTTCGTGGTCGTTGTCGTAGGCCTCCTCCCGGGTCCGGTGCTTCTTCTCGTCGACCGGAAGGTCCGTATCGGGTTCCCAGCCAGCGGCACTAAAGGAGCGGCGGAGCTTCTCGACGGTTTCCGGCATCGGCGTCACGTCGGCGGCGACGACGACGGGCCGCCCACGCTCGATGATCCACTCCGTCGTCGCGGCGGTGTCGTCGGTTCGCGAGGAGTACACGTCCAGTACGGTACCGTCGAGGGAGACGACGGCGGCGGCCGTCGTCGTCCCGGGATCGACGCCGACGACGACGTGGTCGCGCCGTTTCGCCAGCGGCTTGAACTCGATACCGTCCCGCCGCTGGCGGTCGATTTCGACGCGCGTGTCGCCCGACCGCGCCCTGGATACGGGGATGTCCTGGGGCCGGGCCGACACCTGGAAGACGGCGTTGGAGAAGCCGCCGTACTTCTCGGTCACGTCCCGCTCGTACTCCAGGCCGGCGGCGTCGAGTTCGGACTCGATCTCGCGCGCTCGCTTCCGGACCGCACCGTGGATTCGCCGCGTGTAGCGGTCCTCCGACCAGCCGCCCTTGCCTGTCGAGCGGCCCCGCGAGACCTTCACCTCCGTCGTGTCGGTGAATGCGGACACCTCCTGGCCGACGTTGGCGGCGGCCAGCCGGGCCGCGGCTTCGGCCTCCTCCATCGGGTCCTTGCCGTAGGGGACGCCGTGGCGCTTGGCGACCCGCGAGAGCGGTTCGGGCCGCTCGTCACCGGTCACCTGCACCAGTTTCGTCTCGTCGGGGAGCGAGCCCAGGACGTGAATCAGGGCGTCCTTGTCCTCGGCGAGTTCGTACATGTTGTCCGTCGCGACGATGGCCGGCTCCTCGTCCTCGATACGCCGGCGGAGCTTCCGCCGCGAGACCACGTCTCGCTCGACTGATTCCCCGTCGAAGACCACCAGCGCGTACGACGGTGCATCACCGCGCACGTCGCCGCTCTGGATGTCGACCCCGAAGACGACTGCGTCGAGCGCTGCCGTGCGGTTCACGAACCATGGTAGGCGACGGTCGACTATAAATCCGTTCCGGGCCCGGACGGGCTTCGGGACTGGCTTCCGACAGCCAACCGAAACGTCTCTTAGCCGGCCCAGTCAACTGCCGGACATGATCACACAGCGGTACCGCGCTGGCTACACTTCGGAGGCAGGTCGGCATGGCGTCTGAGAAGGAGAAGATGCTCGCGGGCGAGCGCTACGACGCGAGCGACCCGGAACTCGTCGCGGCCCGCGAGCGCGCGAACGAACTCACCCGGGAGTACAACCGGACCGATCCATCGGACACCGACACCAGACAGGCACTCATCGAGGACCTGTTCGGCTCCGTCGGTTCGGACTGTCACGTCGAACCGCCCTTCCGGTGTGACTACGGCGACAACATCCACGTCGGCGAGGGCTTTTACGCGAACTTCGACTGCGTCGTGCTGGACGTGTGCCGGGTCGACATCGGCGACGACTGCCTGCTCGGGCCGGGCGTCCACATCTACACCGCGACGCATCCGCTGGACCCGGACGAACGACGTAGCGGCGTCGAGTACGGAAAGCCAGTGTCTATCGGTCACAACGTCTGGATCGGCGGCCAGGTGGTCATCAATCCGGGCGTCACCATCGGCGACGACGCCGTCGTCGGGTCCGGCGCGGTTGTCACGGACGACATCCCTGCCGGCGTCGTCGTTCAGGGGAACCCCGCATCAGTCGTGCGGGAAATCGAGGAGTGACAGCCCCATGTAGCAGCCAGGGCTGAACAGACGTGGCCCGTCGCGGGGTTCTTCGCGCTGTGGCACGTACCGATTGTATGGACACCACGACCGAAGATACGGACACTGCGACCGAAAACCGCGTTCGGACGGTCGAAACACGAGACGAACTCGACGACGTGCTGGCGACGGCCGACCGCGTGCTGGTGATGGTCCGGACGACCGGCTGTACGATATGCAAGTCGATGGAGCCGATACTCGATATTGCCGCGAAAGCCACCGACGCAACAGTGATCGTGTTCAATCCGAAGGCTGACCTCGACGCCGTCGACGCGTTCGACGTTCGGAGCGTCCCGACGTTCCTGCTGTTTGCCGACGGGGACCTTATCGACCGCCGCGCCGACGGCTTCGTCCCGGCCGAGGACCTGATCGAGTTCGTCGAGAACCGGCCGGAATCGGGTGCGTGAGCTGAATCGTCATACTGAGACAATACTTTTGCCCCCGCTTGTCGAAGCGGTCTGTTGATGGCCCTCCGAATCGGTTCCACCCTCCAAGAGGCGGGGTACCGCCTGTTCAGTCGGACCGGCGCGATACTGCTCGCGGCGTTTTTCGCCCTGATGATCGGTTTTCAAGCGCTAATCAACACGATTGTGGCGATAAGCTTCACCAGGCTGGGTTTCGGTGAGGCCACCGCAGCCCTGCCGCTTACCCTCGACATTCCGCTGTCCGTTGCGGGTGCTGGTGTCGCCGTCGGCTCCGTGGTCTCGCTGTATCTCACTATCGTCAGCTTCCGGACGTTCGTCGCCGGAGCGCGCGACAGTTTCCCCGACGGCGCGTTCACGCGGAACGTGCCGCTGGCGATGGTGAACGTCCTCGTCGGCGGGATCGTTTACGGCCTGCTCGTGTTCATCGGGTCGCTCTTGCTACTCATTCCCGGCATCTTCGCGTACGTCGTGTTCATTTTCATGATGCCGTACATCATCGTCGAGGACCGGAACTTCGTCGCCGCACTCAAGGAGAGCTACCGGCTCACCGAGGGCGACCGGGTGGCGCTGTTCGTACTGCTGTTCATTGTTATCGCTGTCGCAACGTTCGTCGGCGGCGTCGTCGGCCTCATCGGTGCACTAGCGCTCCCACAGTCGGCCACGCAGTTGCCGACGGTCGTCATCCAACCGCTGGTGTCGCTGTACAGCACCGCGGTTATCGCGGTCGCGTTCGAGCAACTCCGCGAGACTGACGGGATACCGCCGTCGGCCCCGAGCGAGGACGGCAAGCCAACTACGGCTCTCTGACCGGAGCCGCCGGCTACTGTCGTCCCAACTCGGGACCCGGCGTCGTTCTGTCGGACCGTGACTGTCTTATCCATCCAGTTTCCTACCGGGAGCAATGCGACGGCATCGGATCGGGACGAGTCTGTACGCCGGCGTGCTGTTCGTCGTTCTCGGGACGCTCGCGTGGGCGAGCGGCCAGCCGTTCATCTTCCCGAGTCTCGGCCCCTCGGCGTTCATCCTCGCCTTCCAGCGTGGCGGCGACCGGACAGACCTGGCGAGTGTCGTCGTGAGCCATCTCATCGGCGGCGTCGCGGGGCTGGTCGCGTACAGCCTGCTCGCGAGCGGCGTCTCACTGGTCGCGGATCCGGCCGCGTTCTCGATGGCCGGGCTCCGCCTTGTCGCGAGCGCAACGCTCTCGATTATCGCCACGAGCTGGGGGATGATCGCCACCGACACGGTCCACGCCCCGGCCTGTGCGACGACGCTCATCGTCTCACTGGGGCTGCTCTCGACGCCGCTCCAGGTCGCAGTCATCGTCGTCGGTGTCGGCGTCCTCGTCGCGTTCCACGCGCTCGTGCTGTCCGCCTACCACCGGGCTATCGGCGCGTCTCGCGCGAGTCCGGTCGATGTCTGATATGCCAGTACAGGCCGCTATCCGTTGTGTCTCATTCGTCCGCCAGTTGCACGGTCAGCACCGGCACCGGCGATTCGCGGACGACTGTCTCCGCGACGCTCCCGATGAGGTAGTGGTCCAGCCCGGTCCGGCCGTGTGTCCCCATCACGACGAGGTCCGCCGGAAGCTCCGTGACGGCGTCGACGATCTCCGTCTTCGGGACGCCCTCTCGCCGTGTGGTCTCGACCGAAACGTCCTCGGGTAGCTCGGCGACGGTCGCTTCGATGGCCGACCCGGCGCGCTCCCGCTCCGCCTCGATCCATGCGTCGGTCGAGAGTCCGCTCGACGGGCTCTCGAACCGGTTGCGGGTGTCGACGACCGAGAGGACGTGGACCGTCGCGTCGAACCGACCTGCAATCGTTCCGGCATGCCTCGCGGCCGCACCGATACCGTTGCTGCCGTCGGTCGGGAGGAGAATCGTGTCGTACATCGTCTTAGACACCACCCGTCGCCATCAGGAACAGCGCTACGGCGATGACTGCGAACAGCCCGCCGACGAACTTCTTGATGGTCCCGGTATCCAGTGCGGTCGAGACGTACGGTGCGATCTGGCCGCCGGTGACGGTCGCGGGCACGGTCCAGACGACCATGTTCCACGGCGTCGACGCCAGGTCAATCGAGTGCGCGCCCGGAACGAGGCCGCCGCCGAAGACGTGGACCAGCGAGGCGAGGACCGCCGTCAGCGCCACGACGATGTGGTTCGTGCCGATGGCGACCCGGACCGGGACCTCGGTCCGGAGCATCGAGATGATGCCCAGTTCGCCGACGCCGAAGCCGGCCAGTCCCTGAAAGACGCCGCCGATGCTGTAGTTCGCGAAGCGTTCAAGATAGCCGCCGCGCGTGTAGCCGTAGTCGTTGCCGTCGCGGTCGACGCGCGTCACCGTTCCGTTGTCGGCCGTTTCGACGCCGGCAGGTCCGAGCTTGTTGTCGTCGTCGGGGAGCGTCGCGTCGCCACCGTCCGCTGACACGTCGGGGTCACTGTCGCCCACCTCGCCCGGTTCTTCGTGGCCGAGGTCGGCCTTGAAAAGCAGATACGACGCCGCTAGCAGGGCGATGCCGAGCAACGCGTGAAACAGCGGCTCCGGGATGACAAACGACAGCAGCGCGCCAGCGATGACAAAGGGTACGCTCCCGAGGACGAGGCTCAGCGCGAGCCGTCGGTCGACGAGCCCGTACTGGATGAACGCGAGTGCCGAACTGGAGAGGCCGAACGATTCGCTGATGAGCCCGACCTTCACCAGTGTCTCCGGTGTCAGCGTCTCCCCGGCGAGGAGCGGGAAGATGAAGATGAGAAACGGGACGAACAGGGCAGACCCGCTGATACCGACCGTGTTGACGATGGTTGCACCGGTGACAAAGGCGATACAGAGCCACCAGTACTCGAACCAGTAGCCGGTGCCCGCGTCAGCGGGCGTCGGTGCGCCGGTGTACACACCGACGACGAACAGCAGCGGTGCCAGAAATACGAAGACGTGCTGGTACTTGAGAAACCCCTTCTGGAGTCGACTTGACGGTGACGACGTGGTCATTGAGGCGTGAAGCCAGAATTGTTAATTATCGCTTAAATCCCTTGTTGTCTGGATTCATAGCAAAGATCATCGTATATGTCTAACAAAGAGAACAAAAACGCACAATATGTCCGGTTTCCTATTATCCCTAATATTTATTTCACAGCCTGTGGTAACATGTATCGTTATGAGTTTTCCAGAGGGACCGATGGAGTCGGGCGGCCGGTCGAGTTACGATGCAGACGGTTCTGCCGACGCCGCGGACACGGACGGACTCTTTGGACCCCTGCGTCGGTTCTCGAAGCGGTGGTCCCGCCGCTACATCGAGATGCGTGTCGACGCACTCGAAAGCCGCTGGGACTGATCGGGTCGACGCCTCGCCGCGTTCCGGAAAAGGACTATACTGCCCCCGGCGCAGGGACGGACATGGATATCGCCAGAATCGCTGTCCACGAGTCGGTTGCCAAGGCCTGTCCGCTGGAGTCGATTGTTGCCGCGCTGCAGGGGCTCGGCGTCCCTGTCGAAGTTGTCGGCGACGACGCAACCTTCGATACCAGTGACTGCGTCGTCACGTTCTCTCCGCGGGAGGCGTTTCTGGACGCCGCCTGGGTCCACGGCGTCCGCGCGGGCTACGACGAGTTCGACGTGGACACCTACGAGGCGACTGGGACAGCACTGACGAACAGCACCGGCATCCACGGCGACACCGTCCCGGAGACTGTCGTCGGTTACCTGACGGCGTTCGCCCGCCGTCTCCACGTCTACCGGGACCGACAGGGCGACGACGACTGGACCCAGGAGCCGTACGAAGCGCCGTTCACGCTGACCGGCGAGCGGGTGTGTGTGGTCGGTCTGGGCACCATCGGCCAGGGCGTCGCTGACCGGGTCGACGCGCTGGGGATGGACGTTATCGGCGTTCGCCGCTCCGGCGACCCCGCCGATAACGTCCAGCGCGTGTACACGCCCGACGAACTGGATACCGCCGTGGCCGACGCGCGCTTCGTCGTACTGTGTTGTCCGCTCACCGAGGCGACCGAGGGCATGGTCGACGCCGCTCTCCTCGCACAGATGCGGACAGACAGCTACCTCGTCAACGTCGCCCGGGGGCCTGTCGTCGTCGAGGACGCGCTGCTGAACGCGCTCGACGACGGGACGATTGCCGGGGCGGCCCTCGACGCACACTGGGAGGAACCGCTGCCAGCGAACCATCCGCTCTGGGACCACGAGTCGGTCATCGTAACGCCACACGTCGCCGCGTTCACGAACCGGTATCACGAGGATATCGCGGCCCTCGTTCAGGAGAACATCGAACGGATCGACCGCGGCAAGTCACTGCGGAATCGCGTCGCGTAAGTTCGCTTCCTGCTATTCGAGTACAGCGACCGGCTGCGCCGCTCAGGTGCCTTCGACTAACCGTTCTAGCTGCTCGGGCGGAACCGCGCCGCGGGCGGCGTGGCCGTCGTACGCGAACGTCGGGACGCCGGTGATACCCTGGCGCTTGGCCGCCGTGAACTTCTCGCGGACCGCAGACCGGAGGCCGTCATCCGCGAGCGCCGACCGGATCTCGTCGCCGTCGACGCCCGCGCCCTCGGCCAGGTCGACCAGCAGGTCCTCGTCGCCGATATCCTGCCCGTCCTGCCACAGCGCCTCGAAAACCGCCACGTCGAAGGTCAGCCACGTCTCGTAGTCGTAGTGCTCCTTGACGTAGTAGGAGGCGATCTGGGCGGGCAGCGAATCGATGTCGGTGGCGATGTCCAGATCCATCTCGACGCCGTACTTTTCCTGGAGCCGGCGGACGCCCTGCTTGGCCTGCTCGTAGTAGTCCTCGTCCTTGCCGTCGTCGACGGAGTGGTCGATGGAGCCGTCGGGGTTGCGCTTCCCGCTCCGGAGGTCGAAGGGGTGCCAGTCGATCTCCAGTTCTGCCTCGCGCGTCGACTGGTACTGCCTGAGCGATTCGCGTCCGAGATAACAGAACGGGCAGACGTAGTCCGAGAAGACCGTGATCCGCTCGCTCGACTGTGTCTCACTCATACGTCCGGGTATGCGTTGCTCGCGGTTAAACGCGGCCACCGTCTGTGTCGAAACAGCGCACGACCGACCGGCCCGCTACGCGCCGTCCCCGACGGTCTCGTGGATGGTCTCCACCCGGGAGACGAGGCCGTCGGCGTCCGCCGCGAGCAGCGTCACGCGCCCGCCGGTACCAACGCCCTCGCGGCCGATGACGGCGACCGGCGTTCCGTCACTTGTCTCGAACGCCCGGTCGATGCCCCACCGCGCCGTGGCGTCGTCGGGAACCGAATCCGGCCGCTCAGCGGGGTCGTACGTCGCGACAGCGCCATCGAGCGACGCTACCGCGTCCTCGACGGCGTCGGTCAGCCGGCAGTCGACAGCGAACCGAAGTGAGGGGGCGTGTTCACGCGCGGCCAGCAGGGCGCGAGCCACCGTCGTCGACGCGCCGAAGCGGACGCCGCGGTTCGGCCGGATACCGTTCATCGTGCGGGTGATGCGGCCCTCGACGGCGGCGACCGCGTCTGGCGTCTCTGCGTACGGTGTCGCGCCGGCGACGGTCATCCCTCGGTCGGGGACTAACGCCGACACGTCTGCATCGACGAGTGCCGACACAACCCGCTCGACGGCCTCGCTCGTCGGATGTCGCGCGGCATCGTTGCGCGTTTGGACGAGGTGGTGGACCGCGCCCGGCCCCTCGCCGACGTCGACGTTGTACCGGACGGCGCTCGCGAGCAGGTCGATGCCGCTTCCGACCGCCGTCGGCAGATCGTCGCCGTGGGCCAGCTGCGTCGCGATGGCTGAGGAGAGCGTACAGCCCGAGCCGTGGGTGGCCTCGGTGTCGATGCGGTCGTGGCGGAACGTCGTCACCTCGTCCGCGGTCACAAGGGTGTCGACGACGGCGTCGCCAGGGACGTGGCCGCCCTTCACGAGCGCGCTGTCGGCCCCCATCTCGACGAGGTCACGGCCCGCTCGTTCCGCGGTCTCGGGGTCGTCGACATCGCGGCCGGTCAGGACGGCGGCCTCGTCGGCGTTCGGCGTGACGACCGCCGCTTCGGCGATGAGGGCCTCGTAGGCGTCCTCCGCCTCGGCGGCCAGCAGCCGGTCACCCGACGCCGCCACCATCACTGGGTCGACGACGAGGTTCTGCAGGTCGGCGGCGTGGTCGACGACCAGATCGATGACGTCGCTCGTCGCGAGCATTCCCGTCTTGACCGCGGCGACGTCGAAATCTTCGACGACCGCCTCGATCTGGGCCTCGATCTCTTCAGTCGGGAGCAGATGCTGGCCCTGTACGCCCGTGGTGTTCTGTGCCGTCACGCTCGTGATCGCGCTGGTCCCGAAGCCGCCACAGGCCTCGATGGTCTTGAGGTCGGCCTGGATGCCGGCCCCGCCGCCGGAGTCGCTGCCGGCGACGGTCAGCACGACTGGCGGCGTCACTGGGGCGTCCGCTCGTGTCATACCCGATAGCTCCACCGGCGGCCACATATCGGTGCTGGTCTCTCAGTTGGACTATATTATGCGCCCGAGTCCTAGTATGCTAATAATACTCCATACCACATTTGAGAAACATTTATGTAGCACTATGTCGGATGTGCCCTTGTACCACAATGGAACCAGCGTCGCGCGATACTACCGACTCCGACGAGCAGTACGGCAGCTTCACCACTGGCGGCGGCGACGTCGTCGTCTATGATACCGAAAATCCGACTGCGTGGCTTCAATCGAGCTATGCGGTACAGGTTGGCTGCTCCTCGGAGCGAAAGTCGGCCTAACCTTTCTACCCGACCGATATCATCGCGATACCGACGATAGCCAGCCCTGCGGCGGCCAGGCGTGCCCGGAAGTGCGACTCATCGAGAATGATCGCGCCCAGGATGACGGCGACGATGGCCTGCCCGTTGACGATGGGCGAGACGATACTCGCCGGGAGTTGCTGGAAGGACAGCAACACGATGTGGTTCGCGTAGGCGACGAACATCGCCGCGACGACGAACTTCGGGAGGTCCCCCCGCCATCCCGGCGGGACCTGGTACCGGAACGCGAGCGGCGCCATCAACGCGGCGATACCGACGGCCATCACCGGGATGTAGGTCGTCGGTTCGATGGCCAACTCCTGCATCAGCACCCGCTTGCCCACGTCCACAAACGCGAACGTCGCAGCCGACAGCAGGGCCAGCTGCGCGGGCCGGGATTGCCGGGCCCGTTCGAGCGGGGCCAGTAACGCTGTCCCCTGCCAGTTCGCGACGTAAACGGCGGCGGTCGCGACGACGACGCCGCCGACCTGCAGCGCCGAGAGGTGCTGGCCCAGCAGTCCGACTTCCAGCGGTAACACGAACACGGGGACGATTTTGCTGATCGGCGAGACGTAGGAGACTTCGCCGACGCGGATCGCCCGAAAGAGAGTGAGCAGTCCCACTGCCGTCATCGCCGTCACGGCGAGCACCGACGCGAGGACGTTGACGCGGTTTCCCGCCGGGAGGAAGGGCTCGCTGCTGATGAAGATGATCGGGAGGTACACGACGGGAACCAGGCTGTACGTAAGCAGCAGGAACACCGGCGACGGGTACTCGGTGAACCACCGCTTCATAACGAACAGGTACACCCCGAACACCAGCGCCGACAGGACGGCGTACGCGATTCCGACGTTCACGGTTGACAACGGCTGGCCGACCCCAATAACTGTTCCCTTCGGCTCGTTAGCGATCACGCCGTCGGGCGATCAGGGCTGCAAGCACCACCGCGAGGCCGGCCATGAACGCGGTAAAACCGTCCCCCTCCGCAGTCGTGGTCCCTGTGTCTGTGGTCGTCTCCGTCGAAGTCGGCGCCGGTGTCGGTTCCGCTGTCTCGGTCAAGACGATCACGTCGACCGCCGTCGTGGTCCGTCCGTCGCCCGCCGACAGCGACACCGTCCCGGGTTCATCGAGGGTGATCGTCCGGGTGACCGTTGTCGTCGCTTGCGGCGGGAGATACAGTCGCTGCTCGGCGAACACGACATCGTCACGGCGGAACGCTATCGCCGCCGTTCCGGGAATGTCGTTTTCGTTAGCGACAGTGGCGGCTACGTCGACCCTGCCGCCCTGTCTGAGTTCGCGCGGACTGGCGGTGACGTCGGCCACACCGGCCGCTGCCGGCTCCGACACGACGACTGTGACGGTGTCGCCGTCGACGCTAACCACGTATCGGCCGGGGGCGGCAAACGTGT